>OLRT01000571.1_pt1 | contig 28685 bp, 20 predicted proteins | sample 1672021 | NCBI WGS metagenome assembly OLRT01 (sample SAMEA3136637, study PRJEB25190) | human gut metagenome | reverse complement strand
GGGTGCTGGCGCGGCGGCCGCGAACACAGCGCAGCCGGCGAAACCGAGCAAGCCCAAGCGGCGCATCGCTATGCCGCAAAGCTCATCGCGTCTGAAGCAAAATCAAGCGGCGAACGGCGCGGGGCAGTCGACGTCAGCGGGTGCCGATGCGCCGGCGGCGGGCGGTGCGGCGAAGCCTACGAAGGCGCGCACGCCGCTAGCGGGCTCTTCGACCGGCGCGGGGGCTGCCGGTTCTGAGACTGCGAACACGTCTTCGGACGGAAAGCGGCCGAGCGTTTCGGGCGCCAGCGGGCAGCCGAAAGCGCGCAAACCGAAGCGATTCTCGGTTGCAAAGGCTGATAAAGTTGCGTCTGACCAGGCGCAACAGCTTGAAGGGAAAGTCTCTACCGCCGACGCGAAATCTGCTGAGGATGCAGCGCGCGCATCGCTTGTGGCCGATGCGGCCAAACGTCGACTGGAACGTCGGCAGCGCAAATTGGCGCACCAGGAAGAGCCGGGCAGCAACTCGAATGATGCGCGCGCTGGCGAAGAAGATGCTGCGGGATCGACGGGTTCGTTTGGCGCTGGAGCCAGCAGGCGTCGTCGCGCGGGCGGCGTGCGCGGGTTTGCGGCTGGCGCCGCGGATGGCGCCGACGCGAACGCTGCCGCCGACCCCGAGGCTGCGGATGCCGCCGCGCCCCGAAAGCGCAAGGTGCCTGCATTCCATATGAGCTGGCCTTTGGGCTTGGCGCTGGCGGTGCTTGCGATCATCGTGGTTGTAGTGTCGGTGTTCTCGTGGGGGCGTTGGCTTCGCTATGACGACGCGGCCGATTTCCAGGGAATGTGGTACGCAAATGGTACAACATCAATCGTCACCGTGGATGGCGAGAAGATTCACCTGACGGACGACGTCGCCTACAATTACACGCTGGACACGGGCGCGAAAACCATCGCGTTCACGTTTGGCCAGATGGAAGGCCATGGCCGCTACCGGTTTTCCGTTGATCGCTCGGAGCTGGTCATCACCGACGGCAACGATTTCTCGTTCTGGGGCAACCTGTTCAGCGACATCGCGTGGCAGTTGGATCAGGCCATTCGCAGCATGCAAGGCCAAGAGATCGAGCGCGAGGCTGTGGTTGATGGCGTGACGGTGCTCGACCGCACGCAAACGCAAGGCGCCACCGCTCCGGCAAGCGCTTCTGGCGCAGACCAGGCGAAAAGCGCAAACGACAACAGTGCGGACGCGGAATCCGACGCCGTGGCTGACGGGTCCCCCTCTGCGGACGCGGGTGTGGACGCAGCGGCCGATGCGTCTTCCGCCGATAGCTCGGCAGGCGTTTCCGCTGATGAAAACGCCGATTCGCAATCGGATAGCGCGCAGGGTGCCGGCGCAACGGGCGACAAGTCGTTCCAAGGCGCGGTTGCGGAAGGCGGTATCGATTCGGCTGGCAGCAACGCGGTAACGCTCGAACAGTTGAAAAGCGGGTCGCTGTAGTGGCTGTCGACCTTGTTCGCGTCACGCGTATGGAGGTGCATCGCGGCCATCTGGTGTGCTTGGTATCGTTTGCCGGCGCACCGCGCGTGACGTCTGCAAGCTTGATGCGGCGCGTGTTGCCGGCGTTTCCGATGCTGCCGCAGCATGCGTGCGTGAACGAGCGCGGCACCACGTTCGCCGCCGTGATGGATTGCACGCCGCTGCCGCATCTGCTGGAACACCTGGTAGTTGACCTGCAGGTTCGCACGCAGGTTGCGCAGCATGCAAGGGTGGGCACGACATCGCGCAGCGTTGCGCCCACCGCTTCGCGCACCGACGCGTACGCTGGCTCGGCCGCTCAAGCGGAGCCCACCCTGCGCGAGCGGCCCATTGTCGGTACCAGCGAATGGGCCGATGAGCGCGCCGGTCTTGCGCGCATCGACGTGAGCTTCGCCGACGACCAGGTTGCGCTGCGGGCGTTTCGCGATGCGGTTGCGTTCTTGAACGAAACGCTGCGCGGCGCGGAATAAGCCGTCTGCCGAACGGGGAGCAAGTACCCGTCGCCCTCGTCCAGCAGCCGGCTTTCGCAAGCCAGCTCGCTTGCGGCATGAGTACCACTACGTTGTACACAAAACGTGCAACACAAAGATAGAACTTCGAAAGCGGATCGAAAGGAGACCGCCATGGGTTTGAAAATCGCAGTGCTAGCAGGGGGAACGTTCGAACCGGAGCGTTCGGTTGCCGCGGCGAACGACGTCATCGCAGCGCTGAAAGAAGCAGAACACGAGCCGGAACTTGTTATGGTTGACGGCGGCTTGGTGGACACGCTGCTGCGTTCCCAGCCCGATGTGGCCATCAACTGCCTGCGCGGAGCGGACGGCGAATCCGGCGACATCCAGGACGCCCTTGAAGCCGCCAACGTGCCATGCGTGGGCAGCAGCGCGGCCGTGTGCCGCCGCGCCTACGACAAGGCGGGCCTTGCCGAAGCGCTGCAGGCGTACCACAACCTTACGGAAGACGTGACCACCGCGGTTACGGCGCAGTCGCTGACGCTGTCGCGCCGCGCGTTCGGAGCATGGGGTGCCGAAGCGGTGTTGTCCCAGGTAGAAAGCCGTATTTCAAGCGGCTATCCGCTGTGCGTGAAACCTGCAAGCGCCAGCGCCGCCCAAGGCGTTTGCCGCGTGGAGAACGCCGAGCAACTTTCCGAGGCGCTGCACGAGGCCCTGAAGCTTGCCGACCGCGCGCTGGTGCAGCAGTGGGTCGAAGGCGTCGAGCTGACCGTTCCCGTTATCGGCACGGGCTGGAATGCGTTCGCGCTGCCGCCGGTGGAGATCGTGCCGAACGCCGGCTGGTACGACGCCGCCGCGCGCGCAACCGCCGGCGCCGTGGAGCTCCATACGCCCGTGCGCAACGCGTCTTTGTCCCCCAGCGAGCCGGACGCCCAGGCCATCCGCGCCGAAATCGAGCGCGCCGTGCTGGAGGTCTACCGCGCGCTCGACATGCGCGACTGCGGTTGCATCGACCTGATCTGGGACGGCGCCCAGGCCATCATCCTCGAGGCCACCGCGAACCCCAACTTCGCCGCCGAAGCCCCGTTCGCCCAAGCGGCAAAAGCAGCCGGCCTCACGCTGCCCAACCTGCTTAACGAACTGGCCGAAAGCGCCCTCGACGCATAAGCCCTTCCGCGCTTCAATCAATCCAGAGAATCCAAGAAAATGCCGTGCAGCACCCAGCAGCGCGGCATTTTTCACGCAAAGGCTCCTGGCATAATTTCGTCGATTTCCGCATAAGTGAAGCGCGCTCTAAGCCCGTCTTTCGCGCGAACCTAACGAAATGGCAACTGATTTTTGGTCAAGCTGCGATTTGAGCGGTCGAGCGGTTGCGAGCACCTATAATAAGCGGGAAAACGATATTCAATCGTGGACCTTTAAGGAGGCCGTTATGAGCAACAAACTCGGTATTTTCCTGGCAGGCGGCGTTGCTGGCGCTGCAGTGGCTTTGCTGTGCGCCCCCCGCACGGGTCAGGAAGCTCGCACGCTGGTTGCGGAAAAGGTGAACGCTGCTTGGGGCCAGGCGCAGAACATCGGAGCTGATGCTGGCTCGAACGCTCAGCATGCGTACCAAAACGTTGCTGCTCGCGGCCAGGAAGTCGTGTCCAACGTGCAGGCTCGCGGCCAGGAAGTTGCTGGTCAGGCGGCTGCTCGCGTGCAGGAGGTTGCCGCAAAGGTGAAGCCGTCCTTCACGCAGGACAACGACGAGCTGCGCGAGAAGATCGAAGCTGCTCGCCAGCGCATTGCCAACCAGGTTGCCAAGAACGCCGAGGAATCCGGCGAAGCAGCCGAGGCGCCGGTCGAGGTTGCCGCTGAGGCCGTCGAGCCCGAGCCCGCGGCCGCGGCAGACGCCGAGCCCGCACCAGCAGCCGAGGAAAAGGCCGAAGAAGAATAGTTCACGTTTCACAATCATCATGACGAAACGACGCGTCCTCAACCTACCCGGGTGCAAAAGGGCGCGCCGTTTCGTGCTGTACGGGGGAAAGAAAGTCTCATGGCGAGCAAACTCATCACCACAAAAGAGCTGACCGGCACGCGCGTAATCGGCGGCAAGAAAGGCACGAAGCGCATCGGCAAGGTGCGTCGTTTCGTGTTCCACCCGAAGGAGAAGCGCGTCATCGGGTTCGTGGTGAAGCGCCCCGACCTGCTGTGGATGTTCCACCGCTCGGACCTGTTCGTGCCCATCGACGGCTACGACTTGGTGGACGGGCGCATCGTCATTCGCCCCGAAGCGGCAACCAGCGGCAAGGCGTACTGCAAGCAAGCGGGTCTGAACTGGGACGATTGCGTGTTGTGGGTTGGCCTGCCCGTCATGTCCCAAGACGGCGAGTCCTACGGATACGTGGGCAACGTCACGTTCAATCGCCTCACCGGCACGGTCAAATCGTTCGAAACCGACAACGGCGCCGCGTCCAACACGCTGCTGGGCAAACGCACCATTCCGGCGGACATGGTGCGCGGTTTCAAGCGCGGCGTGGGCGCAGCGCTTGCACAGATGGGCGACGAAGGCACCGAAACCGACGAGGTGCAGCTGGGCGCCATGTTGGTGTCGAACGAAGTTGCCGACCTGAACAGCGAAGGCGGCGTGGCCGAGGCGGCCGGCGCCGCAACTGCGGTGGCCGTGGACAAGGTGCACACCACCGTTGACAAGGCCAAGCCCGTCGTCAGCAACGCTGCGAAGAAAACCGGCGAGGCCGTGAACAAGGGCGCCTACGCCACGGGCAAGCAGATTAGCAAGTCCAAGCACATGTTCCAGGACTTCAAGAGCGAATACGACAAGGCCGTGGCACCATCGGGCACTACGAAGAAAACGTCGTCTTCCAGCACGAAAAAGGCCACGTCAACGGCCAAAAAGAAAGCCGCTCCCAAAAAGAAGAACATGTTCGCATCGTTCAAGGAAGAGTACGACAAGGCCCGCAACGGCGACTAACCCGAAAGCGAAGTGAGCGCTATGAAACGCAACAAAACTATCGCCGCTCAATCGCGCAAGAAGCAAACAGCAAGCTCCCGCAAGCGGACGAAGCGCGCAAAGCAGCAAGCTAAACGCGGCGGTCGCCGCCAGGAACGAAAAGAACGCGTGCAGGAGCGTAGAGAGGTCATTCGCGCAAAAGCCAACGAGGAAACGGAACTGCGCGGCAGACCCGTGCGCCGTGGCGACATCTTCAAGATCGTCGGCCTGGTGGCATTCGTGGCCATCATCGGGCTGCTTGGCTGGCTTTTGTGGCCCTACATCCACACGCTGTTCGAGCCCGGCGGCATCGACGAGGTCATCAACGACGTGCGCAACGCCGGCCCGCTTGGCTTCCTTATTCTGCTGGCGCTGCAGTTTCTGCAGATCGTGGTGGCATTCATCCCCGGTGAGGCCACGCAAATGGCAGCCGGCATACTGTACGGCCCCTGGGTTGGCGGCTTGGTCATCCTTATCGGCAGCATCCTGTCAAGCGCGTTCGTGTTCGTGGTGGTGCACCGCCTGGGTGCGCCGTTTGTGCGCGACATGGTGTCGGACAAATGGCTCGACAAGTTCGAGCGCTTTGAGAAATCGGGTAAGCTTGAGCTGACGGTATTCGTGCTGTTCCTTATCCCCGCCATGCCGAAGGACATCTTCACGTACCTGGTGCCGCTGACCAGCATGCGCATGCGCACGTTTTTGGTGCTGTCGAACGTCGGCCGCATTCCGGGCATCCTCATTTCCACGTACGCGGCAAGTGGCCTGGTCGACGGCAACGTGTGGGGAAGCATCGTCATTTTCGCGGCGCTGGCCGTGGTGGCCGTGGTGTGCCTGATTTTCCGCGACCAGATTGTCAGTGCAGTCGAGAAGCTGTCGAAGAAGAAGTAGCGGGAGAGTCGTTGGGCTAACCGCCGGCACAGCGGCGGTTGAATTCGTTTGCTGGCGAACGGTTTTACGGCGGCGATAAGGCTGGCAGGTAATAAGAAGCGTTTGGCGAAAGTGCCGATGGTGTAAGTTGCGGAGGGAAGCGCAATGGACTCGATGAACAATCGCAGCGCGGCCGAAGAGGTTGCGGCGGCAGAAGCGGAAGTGCGTGCGGCGCAGGCGCGTCTGGACGCGGCGCGGGCGCGCATGGCAAGCGAGCAAGCAGCATCGCCGCAGGTCGAAGCCCAGCCGCAGCCGGGTGCGTGCGGCGCGTACGCTGCGCCGGTGGCGCCGCAGGCCGGTCAGCCGAGTCAGAACGCCGCTGCCCAGCCGTATGCGCAGCCTTACGTGCAACCTGGTCAGACGCCCACCGGCGCACAGCAACCTTATGGTGCGCAGCAGCCCTATGCGCAGCCGGGTGCGTACGGCGCGCCGCAAAACCCGTACGCGCAGCAATATCAGCAGCCCTACGTAGCCCCCACGGTTGGCGAAAAAGATCACGTTGCCGCAGGTCTTTTAGCTATTTTCCTGGGATGGCTGGGCGTGCACAAGTTCTATCTGGGCTACAACACGTCCGGGTTCATCATGCTGGGCGTGTCGGTGCTCGGCGGTATCGTCACGCTGTCCGTGGCGGTGTGGGCCATCTGGGTCATCGCCATCGTCGAGGGCATCTTCTACCTCACAAAATCTCAAACCGAGTTCGAGCAAATGTACGTTTTGAACAAACGCGAGTGGTTTTAAGCGGCGGGCTGTTGCCGGTGAGTGGCCGCTTACCGGGTTGGTCGGGGCTTTTTCCGTGTATGGGCCGCGGCGGGGCTTGCGGCTTCGCTAGAATGAACCCAACGTGTGGCGCGCAAGGTGCGCTGCCTTTCCTTGGAATTTGCATCCTTAAAGGAGGAACATCATGCCCAAGATCACTCGCGACCAGGTGAAGGTACCTGCCGACGTCCTGGCTGACGTCCGCGAGACGTACGTCGACAACTACATGAAGGCCACCCGCGGGACTGGCCGCCTCATGTTGTTCGCGTGCGACCAGAAGGTTGAGCATCTGAACAAGGACTTCTACGGCGAGGGCATCGACATCGCCGACGCCGAGCCCGAGCATCTCTTCAAGATCGGCGACCAGGGTGTGTGCGGTGTTTTGGCTGGTCAGCGCGGCCTGATTGCGCAGTACGCTGCCGATTACCCCAACATCAACTACCTGGTGAAGATGAACTCCAAGACCAACCTGGTCAAAACGGCCCAGGAAGATCCGTACAGCCCGCAGCTGTACGACCTGGACGCCGTGCTGGCCATGCGCGAAAACGGCGTGAACATCGTTGGCCTGGGCTACACCATCTACCTGGGCAGCGAATACGAGTCCACCATGCTGGCCGAAGCTGGCGAGCTCATTGCCGCCGCTCACGCGAACGGCCTGCTGGTGGTGCTGTGGATTTATCCGCGCGGCAAGGCCGTTACCGCCGAGAAGGACCCGGACCTTATCGCCGGCGCTGCTGGCGTGGCGCTGTGCCTGGGCGCCGACTTCGTGAAGGTCAACCCGCCCAAGCCGGAAGGCGACGACAAGCGCACGCCCGCCGAGGCGCTGAAAATCGCCTCCATGGCCGCAGGCCGCACGGGCCTGGTGTGCGCCGGCGGTTCCACCGTTGACGCCGAGACGTTCCTCACCCAGCTGTACGACCAGATTCATGTGGGCGGTGCCGACGGCAACGCTACCGGCCGCAACATTCACCAGCGCAGCCTGGACGAGGCCGTTCGTCTGACGAAGGCCATCAGCGCCATCACGCTGGCCGACTACACCGTTGCCGATGCCCTCAAGGTGTTCAACGGCGAGCAGGATTTCGCCTGGGAAGACTAGCGGTTGAGGCAATCTCGCATTCTCGCGTGCCCCGAAAGTTCGTGCTTTCGGGGCATTTTTTGTGCGTTTGCCCTACAACGCGAGCGCTTTTGTGTCGTTCCACCCCGCGTTTGCGCCACTTAACGGAAAAATGTGGGCATTTGTTGTTACGAATTCGTTACCAAAAACTAGAATAAGGTGCTCACGCTTGACGTGAGAAAGGCGAGATACCAAAAGGAGATTGCGGGCATTTGAGCGATCAAACGGCTATTCAGGCGAGTGCGGAAGGCACCGCGCAGGCCGCTCAACAAGCGGATGCGTCGGGAAAGGCCAAGTGCGAGGCGGAGGAACAGGCTGCCGCGCATGTTGGAGAGCAAGCCCTTCGGCCTGGGGAGCAACCCTCCCCGGCAAAGGACGAAAAGCACCTCGTGTTGAAACGTATTCTCGCTGCACACGAGCGCTGGTTCGATGTGCAACGTGAGTACGAATACGCCGGCCGCACCTTCCCCGGGTACGCCGAATTCCATTCCTACGGCGAAAAGTACGTGCTGGTCAAGCGCGCAAAGCTGTGGGAAGTCGACACGCACGAGTATCTGTTCTTCGTCCTGGCCAACCGCCTGGACGAAACTCAGGTGCGTGATCTCGTGTCGTTCATGGAAAACGACGGGCTTGCGAAAGTGGTTCCCGAACCGAACCATATGTCGTCGGCCATTTCCCTGGTGATCGTGGCGGATTCCTGTACCGAAGAAGCGTTGCGGCTGGTGCGCAAAACCAAGTTCCGCAAGAACTTCGCCTTCGGTATCCGCGGCTGGGCGGACCTCCGCGTGGCCGTTGCCGACCTTTCCACGAAGCGCGTGACCACGAACGCGATGGGCAAGCAACTCAAGCAGACGATTGAGGCGAACCTGTCCGTTCAAGCGTAAGAACCACGACGCAATAGTAAGAGGAACCCATGAACGCATTGTTTATCCTCCTTGTTGCTGCGGTCATCCTGGTCATCGGCTATGTGTGCTACGGTGGCTGGCTTGCCAAGCAATGGGGAGTTGACCCGAAGCGCCCGACTCCGGCCCATGAGCTGGAAGACGGCGTAGACTACGTGCCCGCGCCGCCCTACGTGGTGCTGGGCCACCATTTCTCGTCCATCGCCGGCGCAGGCCCCATCAACGGCCCCATCCAGGCGGCCGTGTTCGGCTGGGTGCCCGTGCTTTTGTGGGTGCTCATCGGCGGCATCTTCTTCGGCGCTATGCACGACTTCGGCAGCTTGTTCGCGTCGCTGCGCCATAAGGGCCAGACGCTGGCCGTTGTTGTTGCCGAGAACATCGACAACACGGCGAAGAAGCTGTTCTGCATCTTCGCGTATCTGACGTTGCTGCTGGTCGTTGCCGCATTTGCCTCCATCGTTGCCAACACGTTCGCCGTCAGCGCCACCGCTGCCGCCGCGTCGAACCTGGCCAACGAGCAGACGGCCATGATCTCGATCATCTTCATCGGCGTGGCCGTGGTGTACGGCTTCCTGACCCGTGGCCGCAACATCCCCGGCCCGGTGAACATCGTCACCGCCATCATCCTGATCATCATCATGGTTGCCATCGGCTACAACCTGCCGCTCATGGGCATCTCCCTGGCGCTTGATTACAACACCTGGATGATCATCCTGGGCGTGTACATCCTTATCGCCTCCGTTGCCCCCGTGTGGATCCTGCTGCAGCCGCGCGACTATCTGTCCAGCTACCTGCTGTACGGCATGATCATCTTGGCCGTCATCGGCATTGTGGGTGCATCGCTCATGGGTGCTGCGTCCAACCTGCAGATCCCCGCGTTCACCGGCTTTGTTGCCACGAACGCCGCCTTCGACGCTTCCACCGGCCAGGCGCTGGTTGACGAGGCGGGCAAGGCCATCACGAACAAGGCCGCCGCTTCTGGCTTCCTGTTCCCCGCGCTGTTCATCACCATCGCGTGCGGCGCCATCTCCGGTTTCCACAGCCTGGTTGCTTCGGGCACCACGTCCAAGCAGCTGGATAAGGAAAGCCAGGCGCAGCCCATCGGTTACGGCGGCATGCTCATCGAGTGCCTGCTGGCCGTCATCTCGCTGTGCGCCGTCGGCTTCGTGTGGAGCAAGTACGCTGCGGGCGGCTACGCTTCCCCGACCGCCGTTTTCGCTGACGGCCTGTCCCAGATGCTCGCGTGTATCCCCGGCCTGGCCGACGTGCAGGGTCTGGCATACGCGCTGCTCATCTTGGCTGTTTCCGCGTTCTGCCTCACTTCGCTCGATACTGCAACCCGCCTGGCTCGCTACATGTTCCAGGAGCTGTGGACGCCCGTCGACACGAAGCCCGAGGACCTCACGGGCGTGCGCAAGGTTATGGCGAACCCCTACGTTGCCACCATCATCACCGTGGTCATCGGCGTGTTCCTGGGCATGACCGGCTACACCATCATCTGGCCGCTGTTCGGTGCTGCCAACCAGCTGCTGGCCGCCCTGGCTCTGCTGGCCGTGGCTGCATGGCTGGGCAACGCGGGCCGCAACAACAAGATGTTCTTCGTCCCGATGGCGTTCATGCTGGCCGCCACGCTGACCTCGCTGGGCATCACGTTCTACCAGAAGATGCTGCTCATCATGAAGGGCGGCGACATCTTCGCCCCCGCCGTGCAGGCAATCCTGGCTGTGTTGCTGTTCGTGTTGGCCGTGGTGCTGGCCGTCAAGGGCGTGAAGACCATCGTGGCCACCGTCAAGCGCAACGCCGCGTAAGCTGGTGCTCCGCTAAAGGGAAGGCCGCGCGACCCTGCGCCTTCTGAGATCCAAAAACCCCGTCGCAACCTTGGTTGCGGCGGGGTTTTTGCGTTACGGGGCGTATGGGGCGAAGGGGGCAGCTCACAATGGGGAAGCGGGTGAACGGTTTCGCGGGGTTTGCCGGTTGGTAGCGTAGCCTCCTCGGGACTCTCCTACGGCGTGCGATATTGTGCGCGGGGCGTGGCGGGGGGGCTGCTCCCAGAACAGCTTTGTGAGGCCGACGCGGGATTGCGTGCCGGTTTTCTGGTAGAGCGAGGTCAGGTGCCGCTGGAGTACACGCAGGGAGATGCCCATGTCCGCGGCCACATGCTTAAGCGGGCGCTCGTCGGCGGTGACGGTGGCAAGCACCTCGATCTCGCGCGGCGTGAGCGAGAAACGGCCGGCGAAATCCGCAAGGTGCGCTTCGGGGTCGATGGCGGCATCGTCTGCGGAGGGCGCGGCGCCGGGTGTCGGGCCCTCCGCGGCTTCCGGCATCCCATCAGCTGCCCTTTTGACGGATGCGTCGCTGTCGTCGGGGCCAGGCATGGTGTTGCCCCCGGCAGCAGGCGTGCGCTCGCCGACCGCCGCTTGACCAGGCGTGATATTGCCCGCAGAGCCAGGCGCGCCGGCTTGCTGCGCAGCGTACCCTGCGACTTCGTCGCCCCTTGGACGTGGTTGCAAGTCCAGCATGCCGGCAGCGAAGAGCAGCGCGTTGATGCCGATGATCAGGGGAATCAGCAGCACGACCACTGCCACGGGATTCGTCAAATCGATCACCAGCAGCGCGGGTGCGCCGATTGCGATGGCGGTCGCGTTGTTGAGCGCCCGCCCCATGCTGCACCACAGGTCGGGGGCGCGTAGGAACTGCGCTATCCAGATGAACACCGCGGTGTAGAACGTCGTGAACACGCCTGAGCCTAGGAAGTAGACGGCTTCCCCGATGACGTACGGCCCGCCTGCCTCCACCCCGAGCATCGCGCCGACCGAGAGCAGCATCATCCAGAACATGACGATGCCCTGGTAACGCGCCCGGTGCAGGTCGAACAGCACGCCGCCGGCAAAGCCTCCGACGGCCATCAGAATGCGGGGCGTTACGTTGGTGTATTGGCTGGTCCAGGGCGAGCCAATGTCGATAAAGGTGTAGAGCGTGTTGAACAGCACGGAAAACAGCAGCACCAAGGCGAAGATCACGATGACGGCGGTGCGAGGGGCCATATGGTCGAGACGCCATCCGGCGAACTTGCTGCTTACGAGGTGATTTCCTCCGCGTTGTTCCCGCAATGCGGAAAAGTCTGCGAGCGCGGATCGGGGCGGCCATATGCGCGCATTGATCGCGCCCAGGGCGATGATTCCCGCGGAAAGCACGACGGCCTCGATCAGGTGGTTCGACGTGAATTTGAACAAGGGGATCTGCGCGAGCACGCCGAGCGCGTGGCTGCCTCCGATCAGCGTTGCGAATCGCGCGATGTTGCGCGACCTCACGCACGTTGCCCAGTACGCGGTGGCGCCGGCGAGCCCGATAAGGAAGAACCCACCCGCACCTGTGCACACGATCGCCAGCGGCGAGGATGCGAAAGCGACGCCGACAAGGCACGCGACCCCAAGGACGGTGACAGCTCCCATGAACACCGGTCGGCCTTTTTCGCCGACAAGACGGTTTTTGAGGGGAAAGGCCAGCAGGCCCAGGGTGCTGGCGCCTTGGATGGGGAGCTGCGAGAGAAAGGGGCCGTGCCCTCCGGATTGAGCTAGGTTGGTTTGGAAGAACAGCGTCGACTCAAGGAACACGAAGAAGAACAACGTAAGTGCGCAAAAGAGCAGTCTATTTTCGCGTTTCGCGTTGTCCATCGCGCCCCTCCTTCCAAGTGTGTCCACATCCTTTTCTTTATTGTATCCCTTGTCGCGTTGCCATCGTTTTTCAATTTTTTCCGAAGGGGTTAACTTTGGCCGTGAGCTCTCGGGGGGCGTCCGCGGTTTGGCTGTTTTGTCCAGAGGGTCGTTTATACGACCCCCTGACGCCGCTTCACCCACCTGCGAAAACAAATCGTCTAAGTCTCGCGTTCGTAAATACGGCGTGGTTCCGTGTACCCCCTTTGGGAATGATGTTTAGAGGAGGTGTAGCGGCTCGATGCCGTTTGCACCGCTGGCGCGATGCGCGGTTACGGGCTATGCGCGCGTCCGGCGATCGGCGAGTGAGGCCGACGTCGGCGGGCGCGATGGCATGGGAGGGCCGTGCGGGAAGGAGCGGGCCCATGAATATGTCAGGGTACCGGAAAAGCCCGAGCGCGCGCATATGCAAGCGCAAGGGGATACGGAAAGCCGCGATGCGGTGGAAGGAGGCGAGGGCATGAAATCGACGAAGCGTTTTAAGGCAGCGTTAGCCGCTGTGCTGGTGCTTGCGTTGTCGCCGCTGTTCGGCGGCGCGGCGTTCGCAGAAGACTCGTCGGCGGTAACGTACGGCGGAAACAAGACCGCCGTCACGGACCCCTCGACCATTTGGGATTGGTCGGGGCTTATCAAGAGCGACACGTCGAGCGTTGGACGTATCTGGACCGACAAGACCGTGTCAGATGGCGAGATCAGCAATAACGGCGTCACCATATCCAAGGAGAATGGTGCGGACTTCCTGACCGCGCTCACGGCGTTGTCGTCCACCTCTAACCTATCCGATACGGCGACCACGCCGCTCGACATCGTGCTGGTGCTCGACGCATCCGGGTCGATGGATAACGCCATGGGCGGCGGCGATGACACAAAGCGTATCGCTGCGCTTAAGAGCGCAGCGAACTCGTTCATCGATGAGATAGCCAAGCAGAATGCGGCGGTCAAGGACGAGGCCAAGCAGCATCAGGTCGCTATCGTGAAGTTCGCCGGAAGCAAGACCAACAAGGTCGGCAACGACACGGATCGCAATGGCTACAACTACAGCCAGGTGATGAAGACGCTGGCTCCGTGCACCAGTGACACGAAAGGCGACTTCTCATCCCAGGTGAACGCCATCAAGCCCGCCGGCGCAACGAATGCCGCCGCAGGCTTGGAGCTTGCGAAGGATCAGACCTCTGGTCGTTCCGATGCCAAGAAGGTCGTCATCTTCTTCACCGATGGCACGCCGACGGAATATAGCGATTTCTCTCCGGACGTCGCCTCGAGCGCCGTTGGGCACGCTAAGGATATGAAGGATGCGGGTGCTGCGGTGTACTCCATCGGCATCTTCGAGGGCGCAGATCCGGCCAAGTATCCTGATCCCGATGACGTTTCCAATGAGAACAAGTTCATGCATGCCGTGTCGAGCAACTACCCGTCTGCGACGTATTCATATGAGAAAACGAGTTGGTGGTCGGGCGAATACAAATGGAGCTTCGGCGACCGCGCGAAGGGCTCCGACGGTAAAGACGCCGCGTTCTACAAGAGCGCGACCAACGCCGACGAGTTGAAGCGCGTGTTCGACGACATCTCCAAGGAGATCTCGACGGGCGCCGGCTATCCGACGGAGACGAGCGAAGGCTTCGAGCACGAGACCGGCTACATCACCTTTGACGATCAGCTGGGCGATTACATGCAGGTCACCGACCTGTCCAAGCTCGTGTACAACGGAACAGTGTACGGCTGCAAGTCCAAGACCACGAATGGAACCGTCGACACGTACCATTTCAGCGGTGACGTGCATTCCGGCTTGGCTGCTGCCGACCTGAAGGACATCGTGATCACCGTCACGCGTGCGAACGATGCTGCGGTGGGCGACAAGGTGCAGGTGAAGGTGCCCGCGTCCTTGATTCCGCTGCGCAACTTCGCCATCGACCTGGCGAAGGATACCATGAGCGTCTCGGACACCGCGCCGATCTCGGTGCTGTACTCCTCCGGCGTGAAGCCGGCGGCGCTCGATCTGCTGGAGAATCCCGATGACGCCATGAAGGCGTATATGGAGAAGAACACCGACGCAACAGGCAAGGTGAACTTCTATGCCAACAAGTGGACCGGCAAGGAAACGGGCGACGTGGTCGCCACGTTCGAGCCGGCTGTGGGCAATAGCTACTATTACTTCACGCAGGACACGCCCATCTACACCGACCAGGCGTGCACTATTCCTGCGAAGTCGGTAGAGAAGGGTTCCACGTACTACTACAAGCACAGCTACTACGCCATGGAAGGCGGCAAGCCCGTCGCGAAGACCGAGCATGTGTCCTTCCCCGGCGATGCCGCTGAGAAGGTCGAGGGCGCTATCGGCAAGGATTCCTCCACGGGTGCCTGTTACTTCAAGTCCGGCACGCCGCGTTTGACCTACATTAACGAACTGCACAAGGTCAAGGAAGAGAACCGCACGGCCACGGCCACGGACGTTCTGAACCCGAAGTGGAGCGGCATCGAGCAGTCTTCCGCGGGAACGCTCATCAACGCCCATCTGGGCAATAACGGCAAGCTGAGCGTCGATGTGCCCGGCACGCTGACGGTGACGAAGCAGCTGCAGCTGCCCGATGGGTATAACGCGGCTGATTTCGCGAACGAATCCTTCGAGTTCACCATCGCCATGCAAGATGCCGTCGGCAAGAGCTTCAACGCCGTGGTGAAGAACGCGAACGGCGAGCAGCAAGGCAATAAGTTCGTGCTGGCGTTCGGCCAGAACGGCGAGGCGAAGCATTTCCTGAAGCCGGGCGAGACCCTGTACGTGTACGGGCTTTCCGCGGGCTGGGACTATAAGGTAAGCGAGACGTCGCGCGACGGCTTCACGGCAGAGGCCGCCGGTGCGGAGGGCCAGATCGCCGCTGGGGAAACGAGCGCGGTAACGTACAAGAACACGTACGCCGCATCCGGCACGCTGGATGGCGAGACGTACCTCAAGGGCGAGAAGGTGCTGACCGGACGCGCTTGGCTTGAAACCGACGAGTTCACGTTCATTCTGAAGGGTGCCGACACGTCCGTTGAGGCGCCGATGCCGCCGACCGACACCCTGGGCGAGACGCGTGTCAAGGTAACGCAGCCGTATGGTACTCCAGCTGATACAAAGGTGCACTTCCAGTTCCAGGACATCAGCTACACGAAGCCGGGCACGTACACGTATGAGATTTGGGAGTCCGAGGCGCTCAGCACTTTGAATCCCGGCGTGAGCGCATCCCTGGCGTTGTACCAGGTCGTCGTGACGGTAACCGACAAGGACCACAATGGTACGCTGACGGTGGAGTCTAAGATGACGAAGCTGGTAGGCGATGACGGCGTGAAATATGAGAAGCCGCAGCCCATCGAGGACGATACGGCAAAGTTTGTGAACGAGTACAACGCCTCTGAGGTGAAGTGGACTCCCAGCGGAACGAAGACGTATACGGACGCAACGGGCGAGAACCCCCTTAAACTGGACATGTTCCACGTGATTGTTTGCACGGACAACGCCAAGGCGCCGTTGCCCGAGGGCGGAGGCGCGACGCGCGTCGATCGCGATAAATGGCGCGGCGTTCTGACCACGGTCGAGGCAGGCGGCGGCATCGCGTTCCCGCAGGCGACGTTCACGTTTAACGATATTCCTTACGGGGAGACCGATGCTACCTTCGAATACAAGATCGTCGAGGCGGTCGAGGTCAACGGCGAGTGGCGTGCTGTGCGAGATGTCCTGGACGACAAAACCTTCGACCCGGCGGGTATGGTGTACGATCGGACGGTTTGGACCGCGAAGGTGACCATCAAGGATGTTGCCGGCGAACTTAAAGTGAGCGCCGGGTACTACGAGAACGATAGCGAAGAGCCGATTACCGGCGCCATGTTCAGTTTCGATAACTCGTACAAACCCGATTCCGCTAAGCTCGAGGGCGATACGGCGATTCACGGCACCAAGGTGCTGACCGGCCGCGATATGGCGGAAGGCGAGGCGTTCGGCTTCAAGCTGAGCGCGGCGGATGGCGCCACGCAGAAGGCCATTGACGACGGCAGCATCATCATCCCGAAGGGTGCCGAAGAAGCCGTGGTGAGCGGCGCGAAGGCGGGCGATGAGACTAGGTTCTCCTTTGGCGAGATGACGTTCAAGAAGCCCGGCACGTATTCGTTCGCGGTGCAGGAGGATAAGTACTGCGGCAACGATCTTGATGCAGCGGGCACCGCAACCGGCGGCATCGTGTTCGATCGCCACGTGCACAAGGTAACGGTTAAGGTGACCGATGACCGTACGGGCAAGCTGGTCGCCGCGGTGAGCTACGACAACGGGCCGGCGAAGTTCGTGAACAAGTACGAGCAGAATGCGCAGTTCTCCGGCATCACCGTCCAGAAGACGCTGAGCGGCCGCGATATGGCAGCTGATGAGTTCTCCTTCAGCATCCATGGCGTGAAATCCGATACCGTGTCTGCGGAAGATGCCGAAGCTCGCTTGGCAGATTCCGACCGCAGCTTCACCAACGCTGCGCGTGCCGATGGCGTCGCGTGCGATATGGCGAAGATGAACGGCGTCGCGTTCACGCAAGCCGATATCGGCAAGACGTTCGCATACGAAGTGCGCGAGGTTGTGCCCGCCGATGCTAAGCCCGGCGTCACGTATGACGACAGCGTGCATACGCTCGAGATCACGGTGGGCATGAGCAGCGATGATGACAAGCACCTGACGCTGACCACCAAGCTGGATGGGAAGGTTATCGATCCCGCGACCGAGCCTGTGGCGTTCGTGAACGGCTATCAGGCGACTCCGACCAGCTACGACACTGCCGCCGCCGGCCTGAACAAGGTGCTCGAGGGCCGCGATTGGATCGATTCCGATAGCTTCACGTTCGAGCTGAAAGCGCTTGATGGCGGTCCGCTGCCCAAGGATGCCGCGGGCAACGATGTGACCAGCGCGACGGTGACCAAGGCGAACGCGGGAGGCTTCGGATTCGGGGCCATCACGTTCACGTCCGACATGGTGAAGGCCGAGCCCGACCATAAGCGCACGTTCACCTACGAGGTGCGCGAGGTCGTGCCCGCCGACGGCCACAAGCTGCCGGGTATCCAGTACGACGACAACGTGGCCACCATCAAGGTGACCGTGTCCGACGACGGTTCCGGCACGCTCAAGGCCTCTGCAGTTGCGGAGAACACCAGGTTCGTGAACCGCTACGCTGCTGAAATCGATTACACGGCGGCGGGCGGCCTGAACGTGGCCAAGACCCTGACCGGCCGCGATATGGCCGAGGGTCAGTTCACCATCAAGGTGACCCCTGGTGACGAGGCGTCGGCGTACGCGCTGGGCCTGCCGCTGGAGGGCGCCGTGATCGCCATGCCCGCAGCTGCCGATGGCGTGCAAGCCGTGAAGTCCGCGCTGGGCGAGCAGCACGTGGTCCTGCGTCAGAGCGACGTTGGCAAGACGTACACCTATAAGGTGGTCGAGGCGGTAGGCGAAAAGGTTAACGGCTACACCTACGACACGACGGAGTACACGGTAACGGTGATGGTCTGGGACAACCCGGAGAAGGCCGCGTTGACGGTCACCACCGAGGTTGCCGGACCTGAGGGCATCAAGACGTACGTGTACGGCGCAGACCCGTCTGCCGCCGGCACGGGCCCCGCAGTGGTTCCCTTCGCCAACGCGTATGCCGCCTCCACCGACAATCCGGGCGGCACCGCCGCTCAGGTGACGGCGACCAAGGAGCTCACGGGACGTCCGCTTTCCGCCGGCGAGTTCACCTTCGCGGTGAAGTACGCAACGGGTGGGGACGACCTGCGGACGGCCGAGAACGCGGCCGATGGCGCCGTGACGTTCGACGGCCTTCACTACACCACCGAGATGCTTGAGGGCCTGGTGAAGGACGGAAACGCCTCCAGGACCTCCGACAAGGGAGTCATCTCGTGGAAGGTGAACTACCTGGCTTACGAGAAGACTGATGGCCTGGCTAACCAGGGTATCACGCCGAAGACGCAGCAGATCTCGTTCACGGTGACGGTCGTCGATAACGGCGATGGCTCGCTTACGGCAACGGCGAACCTGGGCGATGGCCTGAAGTTCGAGAACACGTACTCCACGGGCGATCCGGTGCAGGTGGGCCTGTCCGGCAAGAAGATGCTGCAGGCGGCACCCGGGCTTGCCCCGGCCTCCATCGAGGGCAAGTTCACCTTCACGGTGACCTCCGACGATGCGGCCGCTCCCATGCCCGAGCGCACCACCGCCAAGAACACGGCGGACGGCAACGTGGACTTCGGCTCCATCACGTTCACGTTGGACGACCTCAACCGCGCCCTGGGCGTGAACGGCCAGGCGGCCGCCGCAGATGCCGACCAGGCTGCCGATGCCGCGAAGGCTGTTGCTGACGCTGACAAGGCCGCCGCGGATGCGGGCAACGCTTCCGCCCGGGCCGCCGGCAACGGTGACAAGCCCGCCGCCGACGAGGGCGACAAGCCCGCGGCAGGCAACGAGCAGGGTGCGGGCGCCGTAGCAGCTCCCGATGCCGCCAGCGGCACGGTCGACGCGGTCGCTCCCGGCAACCGGCCGGCCGACCAGCCGGCGAACCCGGAGCCCGAGTCCGGCAAGCCGCGTTCCCACGTGTTCACCTATAAGGTGACGGAGAGCGGTTCCGCGCCCGGCGTGACCAACGACGCCGAGGCGACCAAGACGGTCAGCTTCAAGGTGACCGACGACGGCGCCGGCAAGCTGACGGTCGAGCGCCAGGGCGCTGCGGCGAACTGGGCGTTCTCCTTCGTCAACACCTACACGGTGAAGCCTGCTAACTCCAGCGTGACCGATCAGGTGGCGGTGACCAAGACGCTGACGGGACGCGACATGACTGCCGGCGAATTCGCATTCGAGCTGCTCGAGGGCGAAGATGTGGTGGCGACCGGCGTTAACGCCGCCGACGGCAGCGTGGCGCTGAGCGCGGTGGAGTACACGCAGCCCGGCACGCATCGCTACACGTTGCACGAGGTCGGGGGCGGCACCGTCGTCAACGGCGTGACCTACGACGGCGCGACGTACACCGTGGTCACCACGGTGAAGGACAACGGCGACGGCACGCTCAGCGTGGCCCATGCGCTGGAAGGCGTGCGCGAGGCGAGCTTCGCCAACGCCTACCAGGCGACGCCCACGACCGTGGTCATCGGCGCCTCCAAGACGCTGGTGGGCAAGAACCTTGAGGACGGGCAGTTCACGTTCGTGCTGACCGCGGCCGACGGCACCGAGCTGAAGGCGAAGAACGCCGCCGACGGCAAGATCGCCTTCCCGGCGCTGACGTTCGACAAGCCCGGCACGTACGAGTTCGCGCTCACCGAGCTTGACGATGCGCAGGCGAACGTGACGTACGACAAGCACGCGTACAAGGTGACCGTGACGGTCGTCGATGACGGACTCGGCCACTTGAGCGCAACGGTGGCAGGCGATGCCGACGTGCTCGCGTTCACGAACACGTACGCCGAGCCTCCGGCGCCCGTGCAGCCCACGCAGCCCACGCAGCCCGCCGGCAAGACTTTCACGCCAAGCGGGCCCATCGGCAAGGTGCTGACCCAGACGGGCGATGACAAGCTTGCCCTGGTCCTGCCGTTAGCGGCAGTGGCCCTGGCCGGCGCGGCCTCCATCGCGGCGCTGTGCATCATGCGCCGTCGCGATAAGCGCTAGCGCACCCGTTCCCGGCGAAGGCCGGATAGAGGAAACCCGCCGTCGCACCTGCATGGGACGGCGGTGGGACACAAGAAGAGGGCCGGGTTGATCCCGGCCCTCTTCGCGTTTCGCTCTGTTGTGCGTTGCCGTCCCGCGGCGCGGCGTTGCGGGACGGCTGTTGCTTCGTGTGGAGTTTGTCCCGCGGCGCTACGTCGCGCGCTGTAACAGCAGCTCCGCGCCGCCGCCCTGCGCATCGTTGCGCAGCGTCGCCGTTGTCCCGCGGCGTTGCCGCTGTTACGCGGGCGGTCCCGCTGCTACACGGGCTTCACCTCGATGCCGGCCTCGGTCAGCGCGGCGCGGATCTTGCCGGCGAACTCGAGCGCGTGCGCGTTGTCGCCGTGGATGCAGATGGTGTCGGGCTTCACGGTGATCAGCTTGCCAGATACCGACTCGATGGCGCCCTCCTTCACGGCGCGCACCACGCGCGCCACGGCGAAGTCCTCATCGTCGATGACGGCGTCGGGGAGCTTGCGCGACACCAGCAGCCCCTCGTCGGTATAGTTGCGGTCGGCGAAGAACTCCTGCGCGGTGCGGATGCCCTCCGCCTGGCCCGCGCGGATGAGCTCGCTGTTCGCCAGGCCCACCAGCACCAGGTCCAGGTTGGCGTCCTTCACGGCGGCGGCCACGGCACGGGCAAGCTCCGGGTCCACGGCGGCGCGGTTGTACAGCTGGCCGTGCGGCTTCACGTGGTGCATGTGCGCGCCGGTGGCGTGGCAGAAGGCTTCCAGCGCGCCGATCTGATACAGGATGTAGTCGTAGGCCTCGTCGGGCGACATGGCTATATCGCGACGGCCGAAGCCCTGCAGGTCGGGGTAGCCCGGATGCGCGCCCACGGCCACGCCCGCCTCGGCGGCGAGCTTGACGGTGCGGCGCATGACCACCGGGTCGCCGGCGTGCATGCCGCACGCCACGTTGACGCTGGAAACCAGCGGGATGACCTGATCGTCAAGCCCGAGCGTGTATCGCCCGAAGCTTTCCCCCAGGTCGGAGTTAAGATCGATGCTCGGCATGTTCAAACACTTCCATTTCCATATACATGAGCGTGCGCGGTTGCGGCATGCTGCAACCGCGCACGGCGTCGGTTCGGGTTGTCCTCCCTCGGACGGGCCTTGGGCGGGTCGGCGCGTTTGCCCTCTAGCCCTTCAGGTCCACGTTCTTAGTGTCCGTGATCAGCATGTAGCCGGGGGCGTGCGTGATGGCGAACGGCGGCTTGCTGTTCATGACGATGGACTGCGGGGTGACGCCGCATGCCCAGAACACCGGCACCTCGCCGGGGTTGATGTCCACCGGGTCGCCGAAGTCGGGCTTGGCGATGTCCTTGATGCCGATGACGGAGGGGTCGCCGATATGCACGGGCGCGCCGTGCACCTTCGGGATGGCACCGGAGATCTGCACCGCCTTCACCACCTGGTCGTAGGGGATGGGGCGCATGCTGACCACCGTGTTGCCGCTCATGGAGCCGGCCGGTTCGCACGCCAGGTTGGTAAGGTACATGGACACGTTGCGGCCCTGGGTGTTGTGGCGCATCTCGATGCCCGCCTCGATCAGCTCGCTCTCGAAGCTGAACGAGCAGCCGATGATGAATGCCACCAGGTCATCGTGCCAGTAATCCACCACGTCGTCGACCTCGTCCACCATGACGCCGTCCTTGTAGATGCGGTATCCGGGGAAGTCGGTGGCAACGTCGCAGTCCTTCGCGCAGATGTGCGTCATGCGCTCGCCCACCTCGGTGACCTCCAGGATGGGGCAGGGCTTGGGGTTGCGCTGCGCGAACAGCAGGAAATCGTAGGCCTGCTCGCGGGGCAGGATGATCAGGTTCGCCTGCGCGTAGCCCGGGCACAGGCCGCTTGTGGGAGCGGCGAACTTGCCTTCGCGGATCAGATGGCGCGCTTCGGCGGGCGTGGCATGGAGCATCTGCTCCCACACCTCGGCGTCGACGCCTTCGGGCTTTGCAGGTACCGGCATTTCGATTCCCATAACGCTTCCTTTCGTTGATCCCTACACTTCGCCTGCAAGGAACTGCTCGATGAATCCCGTGTCGGCCAGGCCGGCGCGGAACGTCTCGTTCTCCATGATGGCGTATTGGAAGTCAAGGTTGGTGTTCACGCCCACGATGACCATTTCCTCAAGCGCGGTGCGCATCTTCGCGATGGCCTCGGTGCGGTTGCGGCCCTGCACGATAATCTTGGCGATCATGGAGTCGTAGTACGGCGAGATCCCGAAACCGTCGTAAGCCGCGGTGTCCACGCGCACGCCGTTGCCGCCGGGCAAGTGCATCTGCGAGATGGTGCCGGGGCTGGGCATGAAGTTCTTCTCGGGCGTTTCGGCGTTGATGCGGCACTCGATGGCGTGGCCGGAAAGCGTGATGTCGTCCTGTGTGAAAGACAGCGGTTCGCCGGCGGCCACGCGGATCATCTCGCCCACCAGGTCGGTGTGCGTGACCATCTCGGTGACGCAGTGCTCCACCTGGATGCGCGTGTTCATCTCCATGAAGTAGTAGTTGCGCTCGGCGTCCATGAGGAACTCGATGGTGCCGGCGGACGTGTAGCCCACGGCGCGCGCGGCCTTCACAGCATCGTCCATCATGCGGCGGCGCAGGTCCTCGTCGGCGTCCAGCAGAGGGCTGGGGCTTTCCTCGATCATCTTCTGGTGGTTGCGCTGCACGCTGCAGTCGCGCTCGCCTAACGCCACCACGTTGCCGTGGTTGTCGGCGATGATCTGCACCTCCACGTGGCGCGGGTTTTGTACGGCGCGCTCCAGGTACATGGTGTTGTCGCCGAAGGCGTTGACGCTTTCGCGCTGGGCAATGTTGAACATGTCGGCGAAGTCCTCTTCGCTCTCCGACACGCGCATGCCCTTGCCGCCGCCGCCCGACGACGCCTTGATCATGATGGGCCAGCCGATGGTGCGAGCCTGCTCAAGCGCCACGTCCACGTCATGGATGCCCTTCTTCGTGCCGGGCACCACGGGCACGCCGGCGTCCATCATGGTGCGGCGGGCCTGGCTTTTGTTGCCCATGCGGTCGATGACCTCGGGCGTGGGGCCGATGAACACGATGTCGTTGTCGCGGCACAGCTTGGCGAACGTGGAGTTCTCGGACAGGAAGCCGTAGCCGGGGTGGATGGCGTCGGCGCCCGTGCCCTGGGCCGCGGCCAGGATGGCGGTGGTGTTCAGGTACGAATCGCGCGCCGGCGCGGGGCCGATGCACACGGCCTCGTCGGCCAGGTAGGTGTGCAGCGCTTGGCGGTCTGCCGTGGAGTACACCGCGACCGTCTTGATGCCCATGGCGCGGCATGCGCGGATGATGCGCACGGCAATCTCGCCACGGTTCGCAATGAGGATCTTGTTGAACATGGGGCTCGCCTGGCCTTACGCGTTCGCGCTGGTGGAGATGCGGAACAGCGGCTGATCGTACTCCACCTGCGTGCCGTTTGCGGCCAACACCTCGGTGATGACGCCCGGCGCGGGGGCGGTGATCTCGTTCATCATCTTCATGGCCTCCACGATGGCCAGCGTCTGGCCGGTCAGCACCTCCTGGCCCACCTTCACGAACGGGTCCTCGTCGGGGCTGGGGCCAGCGTAGAACGTGCCCACCATGGGGCTGCGGACCACGCTGACCGAGTCGTCCTCGGCGGCAAGCGGGGCAGAAGCAGCGCCGGCGGTAACGCCCGAAGCGTCCTCGCGGGCGTTAAGCAGCTGTCCGACGCGCTCGGCCATGAGCGGAAGCGCGGACGACGAGATGCTGCCCGGCGCGGGCGTGCGCTCGAGTTCGATTTCCATGCTGCCGTCCTTGAAGCGCAGCGCGGTGAGGTTGCCTTCGTCCATGATGTCCAGCAGGTCGAGGATGTTCTCGCGACGCTGCTGCATTTCCTGCTGGTGAAGCGTGGTTTCGGCGTTCGTCTCGTTCGTGCTCATGGATGCTCCTATCGGTTCGTGTCGCTTGCGCCGGCCTCGGCCGCCTGCAGGCGTTCTTTCTCGGTTTTACCCAGCTCAATCCACAGTTTCTGACTTCCTGACGCGTGCGTTTTCGCTTGCGCTTCCAGGATGGGCGTCAGTCTTCGCGCCGTTCTTCGCGGCGATACGCCGCCGTAGCACGGGCGCTTCACCACTTTCGCCAGCGCGTCAAGCCGGCGCGCTTCCTGGCGGTACAGCTCCTGGGCCTCCTGCACGGTGACAGGCGCGAAGCGAATGGTGCGTCCGGGCGTGCACTGCACCAGTTTCGGCAGGTCAACGGAGCAGACGGTGCCGATTTTCGCGTAACCGCCCGTGGTTTGGCGGTCGGCCAACATGATGATGGGGCGGCCGTCGGCGGGAATCTGCACGGCTCCCAGCGCAATGCCGTCCGAGATGATGTCGCTGCCGTCGTACGTTTCGATTTCCGGCCCGTCCAGGCGGAATCCCATGCGGTCGCAGCGGCTGGTGGTGGTGTATTTCTGACCGTAGAACGTGTCGATGCCGTCCTGCGTGAACATGTCCTCTTGCGGGCCGGGCACTACACGCAGCGTGATTTCATCGGCACCGAAGCCGTAGAAGTCGTCGTCGCGCTCGACGGTGTGCGACCCCAGGTTCGCCATGAAGTCCAGGTTGCGCGTGCAAAACGGCAGGTAGTCGCCGGTGATGAGAGCGCGGCCCTTCCAGCCGCCGATGCCGCACTTCAGGTTCGTGGAGCGGCTGCCCATGACCTCGGGCGCGTTGATGCTGCCGCCCGCGATGGCCAGGTAGCCGTACATGCCCGTTTTCGGCGCGCCGAAGGCCAGCACGCTGCCGCGGTGCACGGCCAGCGCGGTGTACATGGGCGCGGGTTGGCCGTCGAGCGCGGGGCGGAAGTCGCCGCCGGTGATGGCCACGAACGTGTTCGTGGTGAAGCGCAACGTGGGCCCGGCCAGGCAAAACTCAAGCACAGGGGCGTCGGGCGGGTTGTCAACCAGAAGGTTCGCGATGTGCAGCGCGCGGCTGTCCATAACGCCTGAGGGGCTGAACCCGCTGCCCAGGTAGCCGGTGCGGCCCTGGTCTTGCAGCGTGGTCAGGATGCCTGGTTTGATTGCGGTGACGCCCATGCTAGGCCTCCTCGACGATGATGTCGTACTGGTAGCCGCCCGCGGCGATCTGCGCCTCGATGGCGTCGTACTGCGCGCGCGTGATGGGCTGGAAGCGCAGGTACTCGCCGGCGCGATACAGGATGGGCTGCTCGCGGTCGGGGTCGTACGGGCGCACGGGGCTGCGGCCGATGATTTGCCAGCCGCCGGGGCTTGCCAGCGGGTAGATGCCCGTTTGCGCGCCGCCGATGCCCACGCTACCTGCGGGGATTTCCGTGCGCGGCTCGGCCAGGCGCGGCGTGTGCAGGCGCGGGTCGAGGCCGCCCAGGTAGGCGAAGCCGGGCAGGAAGCCCAGCATGTCGATAAGGTAGTCGTGCGCGGAGTGCAGTGCGATGACGTCCTGCTCGCTCATGCCGGCGTGCTCGGACACCGTGTGCAGGTCAGGCCCGAATTCGCCGCCGTAGCACACGGGGATGACCACGATGCGCTTCACGCCCGATTCGGCTGCGGCCAGGTTGCGCAGCTTGCCGCGCACGCGTTGGCACAGCTCGTCGTAGCCGATGGTGCACGGGTCGTACGTGACCATCAGCGAGCAAAACGTGGGCACCAGCTCGGTGACGCCCGGGATGGGGTCGTCCGAAAGCGTTTGCGCCGCAACGCGAATCATGCCGCTGGTCTGCGGCGATATGGTTTTGGCGAACTCCAGGTTAATTGCGGAGTCGCCGGCAATGGTAATGTCGAATGCAGCCACGTTCCCCTACGTTCCTCGATGTTTGACCCCTCTATGCTAAAGCAATTAGCGGCAAAATGGCATTTTGGTAATATACTTGCAACCTATTTCGTTGATAGTTGCAAACGCAGGATTAGCCGCAAAAGGCGGCAACGCGCAGTAAAAGGTACCCGCGCGCGTGCGCGATGCGAGATGATAAGGAACTTCGTTGATTAAAAACGTCATATTCTTGGCAGTGTTTTTGTTCGGCTACACCGTGCAGGCCATCACCGGTTTCGCCGGCAACATCTTCTGCATGCCGGTGGGCACGTACACGCTGGGCCTGCAAAGCTCGGTTTCCATCCTGAACGCAACGGGCTTTCTTGCGTGCACGCTGTTGGCGGTGCTGAACCTGCGCAGCATCAATTGGCGCGAACTGGGGAAGATCGTCGGCGTGATGCTGCCGTTCGTGGCGCTGGGCGCTTGGCTTGACACGGTGATTCCACTGCATGCACTGCTGAAGATATATGGCCTGGTCATCCTGGCTGTTGGCATCAAGAACCTTGTGCAGAAGAAGCAGACGTTCCTGCCTGAATGGGCGCTGTGGGGCGTGCTGGTGGCGGCCGGCCTCATCCAGGGCATGTTCGTTTCCGGCGGCGCACTGCTGGTGATTTACGCGGTGCAGAAGCTTACGGACAAGGAGCAGTTCCGCGCAACGCTTGCAGCGGTGTGGTCGATCCTGAACTTCCTGTACGCGTTCTATCAGCTGTGGGCGGGACACTTCACCGGCGAGGTGTGGCTGATGGTGCTGTGCTGCATCCCGCTGATCGTGCTGGCCACGTTCGTAGGCGGCAAGCTGGCGAAACGCATCAGCCAAGAGCGCTTCCTGAAACTGACGTACATCCTGCTGCTCGGCATCGGCGCCGTGCTCCTGATCACGTCGTAGGCGCTGCGTGGGAACTTGTCTTCTTGCCAGATGTCTGACCTGAGGCCGAATGAGCGCCGGCAATAAAAAACGGGAGCCTTTCGGCTCCCGTTTTGCGTTTCGCTTGCGAGGGTTCGCGTTAGTCTTCCTTGACCACCAAGACGTCGCAGCGGACGTTGCGGATGAGGTACGTGGAGACGCTGCCCACGAACACGTACTTGATGTTGCTCAGGCCGCGCTCGCCGCAGATGACCAGGTTGGGCTCAATGGGCTCGATGAGCTGCTTCTGCAGCGTGTCGGTGATGCGGCCTGCGCGCACCAGCAGCTGTACGCTGGGGATATCGGGGTTGTTGCGCGCCTGCTCCAGCAGGTCGGCCAGGTCGGTTTCGATGCGGATTTTGCCTTCGTTGCACAGAAGCTCGAAGTCGACGCCCGAAGCCTCGTAAGGCACGGAGTCGATGACGTGGCCAAACGTCAGCTCGGCGTGCTCTTCAGCCGCCAGGGCGATTGCACGCTCCATGACCGCGCGCTGGGTGGAAGCACCGTCGAGGGCTGCGAAAATGCGATTGTAACCGAAAGCCATGAGAACCCCTTTCCTTGTGCGCAGCGCACATGCGCTTACGCGGATGCATCAGGTTGGTTCGAACGCGACCGTTTTGGCGCGCGCCCGTGTTCTGGGGTTATTGTAACGCAACTCGCGTCCGCCGGCGGTGACGGATTGCCTACTATCCCCGCGGTTGCGCCTGCCGTGCGTCGGGCACTTCGCCGCTTTTGCCCTGCGAAGTGCTACTCTGACTGGTGAGTTATTGTTCGGCGCGTTGTGCGCCCGCACGCAAGGAGCACCTTATGGTCAACGAAAGAATGTACGGCCTGGGTAACGAGCCCTCGGCCATCCGCGAGTTGTTCGCCTACGGCTTGCAGCGCAAAGCCGAAATCGGCGAGGACAAGGTGTTCGACTACTCCATCGGTAACCCCAGCATCCCCGCGCCGCAGAAAGTGGCTGACACTATCGCCGAGCTTATGAAGCTGCCGCCGGTGGAGCTGCACGCGTATTCGCCGGCCGCCGGCATCCCCGCCGTGCGCCAGGCCATCGCCGACAGCATCGCGCGCCGCACCGGCATCGACGCGAAGGCGGCCCACGTGTACATGACGGTGGGCGCGGCCGCGTCCATCACCATCAGCCTGGGCGCCATCACGAACCCTGGCGACGAGGTCGTCGTGCCCACGCCGTACTTCCCCGAGTACAAGGTGTGGATCGAAACCATGGGCTGCTCCATTGTGGAAGTGCCCGCGCAGGTACCTAGCTTCCAGCTTGACGTCGAGGCCATGGGCGCCGCCATCAGCGAGAAGACGGCGGCCGTTATCATCAACTCGCCGAACAACCCGGTGGGCGCGGTGTACACGCGCGAGAATCTGGAAGCGCTTGCGGCCATGCTGGAGGCGAAAAGCGCCGAGGTCGGCCACCCGATTTACCTGATCAGCGACGAGCCGTACCGCGAAATCACTTACGGCGCCGATGTGCCGTGCGTGCCCGCCATCTACCCGCGCACGCTCGTGTGCTACTCGTACTCCAAGGCGCTCAGCCTGCCCGGCGAGCGCGTTGGTTACGTGTACGTGTCTGACACCATGGACGCCGATGAAGCCGATCGCGTGTTCTTCGCCGTTGCCGGCGCCGGTCGTGCGCATGGCTTCGTGTGCGCTCCCGTGCTGTTCCAACGCGTGGCCGCTGCGTGCGTGGACGAGCCGTCCGACGTGGAGGCGTACGCTACGAACCGCCGCATCCTCACGGAGGCGCTTGACGAGATGGGCTACGAATACGTGCAGCCCGACGGCGCATTCTACCTGTGGGTGCGCGCGCTTGAGCCCGATGCCCAGGCGTTCAGCGACCGCGCGAAGGCGCACGAGCTGCTGATCGTGCCGTCTGACAGCTTCGGTTGCCCGGGCTGG
>OLRT01000569.1_pt1 | contig 28721 bp, 32 predicted proteins | sample 1672021 | NCBI WGS metagenome assembly OLRT01 (sample SAMEA3136637, study PRJEB25190) | human gut metagenome | reverse complement strand
TCATAAGTGTCTTTTTTTGTTTATATATTTGTCTGATTTAATTATACAATTCAGGAGACAGAAAAATACTCCCTTCATGATGACCGTTTTATTATTTTAACTGTCCACCATAAAGGGAGCATATCACTCCAATATGTCTAGCTATTTTATTATTTGTCACACAATTGTCTAACAAAGTCTTATACTTTAATAAAAGGTTGAAGAATGATAAAAAAATGTGTTATTTGCTGTTATTTGGGTATATTGTATAAATAATAATCAATATTATATAAAATTTAATAGAAAATTTTGCTTACTTTTACTATATCTATAAATATTAAAAAAAATATACAAATTTTTTAAGAATATTATTTACAAAAACAAAAAACATATATATAATAATTAACTGTAATTGAAAATGATTATTAGATTAAATAGAGAAAGGGTAATATTATGAAATTAAAAAAGTTATGTTCGGCAGTTGTTGCTTGTGCAGTCTTAATGACAGGATGTTCAGCGACAACAACAGAAGAAAGTAAAAATGATATTCAAAATACATCAGGAAAATATCCAATAAAAATACAACATGCATACGGTGAAACTGTAATTGAAAGTGAGCCAAAAAATATTGCTACAATATCTTGGGGGAATCATGATGTTCCTTTAGCATTAGGAGTAGTTCCAGTAGGAGTTTCTAAAGCTAACTACGGAAAAAGTGATGAAAATGGATTATTACCATGGACAGCACAAAAATATAAAGAATTAGGTGTTGAAAAGCCAGTTGTTTACGATGATATAGATGGATTAGATTATGAAGCTATAAGTGATTCAAATCCAGATGTTATATTAGCAGCTTATTCAGGAATAACTCAAGAAGAGTATGACTTATTAAGCCAAATAGCTCCAGTAGTAGCATATCCAAAAAATGCTTGGCAAACATTATGGAGAGAACAAATAACTATGGATGCAACTGCAATGGGTAAACAAGCTGAAGGTGAAAAATTAGTAAAAGATTTAGATGCATTAATAAAAGAAAAGACTGCTAATTACACAGACTTAAAAGGTAAAACTGCAGTATTCTGTTACTTTAACCCAGCTGATTTAGGTAAGTTTTACATATATCTACCAACAGATCCTCGTGCAGCATACTTAACTGACTTAGGATTATCTTTCCCAGAAAGTATATCTAAGTTAGGAGCAGATAGCTTCTCAATAGAAATAAGTGCTGAAAACATAGATGTATTAAAAGATGCTGATATATTAGTCGCTTATGGAAATGATGATTTATTAAAAGCATTACAATCAGATGCTTTATTAGGAACTGTTCCTGCAGTTAAAAATGGTGCAGTAGCACTTATAGAAGATGGTTCAGTATTATCTGCATCTTGTACACCTAGTGCATTATCAATACCTGCAACAATAGATGAATACTTAGAGATATTAGGAGCGGCTGCATCTAAAGTAAAATAATTAGATAAGTAGCGTATAATTAAAGAAAATGAAACTATCAAAATCAAAATCAACAGTAATATATTTACTTAGTTTTATTTTGCTAGGAATATGTATCTTGGCCTCACTTGCATGGGGGTCAAGATATATTCATTTTAGCGAAGTAATTAATTCTTTAACACAAAGTAAAGATATGTCTTTTAATGCATTAGTAGTTCGTGAGCGTATACCAAGAACGGTATTTAGTCTTATTGCAGGGGCATCTCTTGGAGTATCAGGAGCACTTATGCAGTCAATTACTCGTAATCCTATAGCTGACCCTAGTATTTTAGGTGTAAATACAGGAGCATCTTTATTTGTAGTAATAGGGATTACATTTTTTAATTTAAGCACAGCTAATGGATATATTTGGTTTGCACTTGTTGGAGCAGCTATTACAGCTATTTGTGTATATGGTATAGCATCTATTGGTGCTGGAGGTATTACACCTATAAAACTTGCTTTAGCAGGTTCAGCAGTTAGTGCAATCTTATCATCTTTAGTTAGTTTAATAATACTTCCACGTGCAGATGTTATGGATGCATATAGATTTTGGCAAGTAGGAAGTTTAAGTGGAGCAACATGGGAAAGTATTAAAGCTGTACTTCCATTTCTGATTGTAGGATTTGTTATAAGTATAGTATCAACACCAGCATTAAATGCACTATCTTTAGGTGATGAATTAGCTACTGGTCTTGGTGTAAATACAGGATTAGTTAGAATTTTATGTGCAATAGCAGGTGTTATATTATGTGGTGCAACTACAGCAATAGCAGGTCCTATTGGGTTTGTAGGTTTAATGATACCACACACTATACGTCTTATTTTTGGTTCAGATATGAAAAATTTAATTCCTATGTCGGCAATTGGAGGAGCAATTATTTTAACTATTTCAGATGTTATAGGTAGAATAATTGGTAGCCCAAGTGAGCTTGAAGTTGGAATTATTACAGCATTTTTAGGAGCACCAATACTTATTATGATAGCAAGGAAAGCGAAGGTGAAAAGTATATGATAAAAAGTAAGAATAGTATAATTACACAAGGTTATAAACAAAGAAAGAATCGTTTAATAGGTGTTACTATTTTACTTGCAGCATTAACTTTATGCCTTTGCACTATGATGCTTATATATGGAAATACTAAGTATCCACTAGATGTAGTTATAAAAGTACTAAGTGGAGAAAATGTAAAAGGTGCAACTTTTGCAATAGAAACACTTCGTTTACCAAGAATGCTTTGTGCTTTATTAGTTGGTATGGCTTTTGGTATTGCAGGAAACACATTCCAAACAATGCTTAGAAATCCATTAGCAAGTCCAGATATTATAGGTGTTACATCAGGCTCAAGTGTGGCAGCAGTTTTCTGTATACTAATGCTTGGTATGAGTGGTCCTAGTGTATCTATTATAGCCGTTATATCAGGACTTATAATAGCAGCACTTATATACTTATTATCTAATGATGTAAGTTTTTCAGGAAGTAGATTAATACTTATTGGAATTGGTATACAGGCTATGTTACAAGCTGTAATATCCTTTTTATTATTAAAAGCAACACAATATGATGTTTCTGGTGCACTTAGATGGTTAAGTGGTAGTTTAAACGGAATGACAATGAAAAGTGTACCAAGCTTATTTGTAGTAGTAGTTGTATTTGGAACTATTATTGTATTACTAACAAAATACCTTCAAGTTTTAGAACTTGGAGATGAATTTGCAACTACTCTTGGAATTAGAGTAAATTTAGTAAGAGTTATATTAGTTTTAAGTGCAGTATTTTTAATTGCTTTTGCAACTGCAACAACAGGTCCAATTGCCTTTGTTGCATTCTTAGCAGGACCGATAGCATCAAAGCTTGTAGGGAAAGGTTCGCCAAATGTTATACCTTCAGCTTTAGTTGGAGCTTTATTAGTACTTGCATCTGATATGATTGGACAATTTGTCTTTAGTACAAGATTCCCTGTAGGTGTTATAACAGGAATACTAGGAGCACCGTATATGCTATTTTTATTAATATGTGTAAATAAGAGAGGGGAAGTATAATGAATAATAATCAACACTCATTTGAGGGAAAAAATATAGTAACAGGCTATGATAAAAAGATTATAATTGATGGCGTAGATATAACTATTCCAAGCAATAAAATCAGTGTTATTATAGGTTCAAATGGATGTGGAAAGTCAACTTTACTAAAAACACTTGCTAGGTTAATTAAGCCAATTTCAGGTGATATTGTTATTGACGGTAAGAAAGTTACTTCAATGCCATCAAAACAATTAGCTAAGGTTTTAGGACTACTTCCTCAATCACCAGTAGTTCCAGAAGGTATAACAGTTTGGGATTTAGTATCAAGAGGTAGATTTCCATATCAAACAATGTTAAAAAGTATGAGTAAAGAAGACTTTGAAGCAGTAGAAGAAGCACTTGAAATAATGGGAATAACAGACCTTGCAAATAGATGTGTAGATGAGTTATCTGGTGGTCAACGTCAAAGAGTTTGGATTGCCATGGCACTTGCTCAACAAACAGATATACTTCTTTTAGATGAGCCAACTACATATCTTGATATAGCTTATCAAGTAGAAATTCTAGATTTATTAACGGACTTAAATCGTAGAAGAAATACAACTATTGTAATGGTACTTCATGATATAAATTTATCTGCTAGATATGCAGATTATATATTTGCTCTTCGTAAAGGTAAATTAATTAAACAAGGTTCTCCTGATGAAGTTATAACATCAGAACTTATTGATACTGTATTTGGATTAGACTGTGAAGTTATAAAAGATCCAGTATCAAATTCACCATTTATAATACCAAAAGGAAGACATTATGTTAATGTATAAGATAAAAAAGATATTATACTAAATTTAGTGTAATATCTTTTTTAAATTCTATCATGTTTAACTTAGAACATGATAAGTTAGGAGAAATATATGACAAGTAAGATAGAGACAACAAATGAATTAAGAGATGATAAAGTATTAAGATTAGTTATAAAATACTCAATACCAGCTATACTAGCTATGATGGTAACATCTTTATACAATACAGTTGATAGGGCTTTTATAGGTTCTATGAAAGATGTAGGTGCTTTAGCTATATCAGGGCTTGGAGTTACTATGCCATTCATGACAATACTAGGAGCATTTTGTGTTGGACTTGCAGTTGGAGGAAGCACTAATATAGCTATAAAACTAGGAGAAGGTAACAAAGAAGAAGCAGAAAAAGCCTTAGGTAATACCTTTGCTATAGAGCTATTTGTAGGTATAGCAATGATGATTATATCAGCATTTTTCTTAGAGGATATATTATACTTCTTCGGAGCTAGTAGCGATACTATAAAGTATTCAATGGATTATATGAGTGTAATAATGTGCGGTGCATGGTTTAACTTACCAGGATTTGCAATGAATAGTGCAATAAGAGGTGAAGGAAATCCTAAACTTGCCTCAAAAATGATGATAACTAGTTGTTTACTTAACTTAATATTAGATCCTATATTTATATTTGGATTTGGTATGGGAATCAAAGGTGCAGCTTTAGGAACTGTTATATGTCAGTTAGTAATTTGCCTATGGTCAACATATTACTTTACTAAAGGTAAATCAAACTTAAAACTAAGATTAAAGAATATAAGAATAGAATCAAAAATAATAAAAGGAATACTAGTAATAGCTTTAACACAATTCTGTATGGAGTTATCAGCAGGATTTATACATTTAATAACTAATAAAGTTTTAAAACTATATGGTGGAGATTTAGCTATAGGAGCAATGACTGCTATAACATCTATAAATTTATTATTCTATATGCCTGTATTTGGTATAAGCCAGGGTATGCAAACTATAATTGCATATAACTATGGTGCTAAGCAATTTGATAGAGCTAAAAAGGCATTATCAATAGGTATGATAGGAGCAATAGGAATATTATCTTTGGGACTTATAGCAACTAGACTATTCCCAGAGATACTTATAGGAATATTCACTAAAGACGCTACACTTATGGAGTTAGCTCTTAATGGAATATCTATATATTCATTAACACTACCAGCAGTAGGTATATGTATATTAGGTGCAGTTTATTTCCAATCAATAGGAAATGCTAAAATGTCAATAGTACTTAGTCTACTAAGACAAGTAATAGTATTTATACCATTAATATTATTAATACCTAAGTTACTTGGATTAAATGGTGTATGGGCAGCTCAACCATTAGCAGATATAATAAGTACGCTTATAATAGTAGGATTTTTAATAAAAGAATTTAAAGTAGATTCTGTTAGAGAATTATCTTATAGATAAATAATAAAAATAGCTAGATATATGATATGCTCCCTTTATGGTGGACAGTTAAAATAATAAAACTGTCATCATGAAGGGAGTATTTTTATGTCTAAAAAATCTAGAATATCTTTTGAGATAAAAATTAAATATGTACAAAATTATCTTGCTGGTAAGATAAGCATATCTGATGTATGTAAAGAGTTGAATATTACAAGATGGGCTTTCTATTTGTGGATCACTAAATACGATTCAAGCGGGGCCGAAGGTCTTTGTCAAACTTCTCAAAATACAAAATATCCTAAGGAAATTAAGAATTTTGCAGTCGAAGACTATCTTTTAGGAAGAGGAACTTTATTAGATATATGTAAAAAGTACAATATTTCTTCAGATTCAGTACTTCGTAGGTGGATTAAAATGTATAATAATAGTCATAAACAATGTAAAACTCTTAATGTTAAGGAGAATAAATTTATGACTAAAGGTAGAAAAACAACTTACGATGAAAGAATTGAAATAGTAGCATTTTGTATTGAAAATAATGATAATTACCAACTAACTTCAGATAAATATAAAGTATCATATCAACAAGTTTACTCTTGGGTTAGAAAATATAAAACCGATGGACAAGATTCTCTTATAGATAGTAGAGGTAAATCTAAAACATTTAATGAAATGAGTGATTCACAAAGACTTATGGCTCAAATAAAATTATTAGAGGCACAAAATAAACGCTTAGAAATGGAAAATGACTTCTTAAAAAAATTGGAGGAAATAGAAAGGAGGCGATAGTAACTAAATTTAAAAGGGAAAACATATATATTGCAATAAAGGAATTAAATTTACAAGGTTATCCTATTAAAGTGTTGTGTGATTTTGCAGGCATAGCAAGATCTTCATATTATAAATGGTTAAATAAAGTGGAAACTAAAAAAGACAAAGAAAATTCAATTATCATAAAAGAATTAACAAAGATATATGATGATGTAAATGGTATTTATGGTTATAGACGTATGACTATGAATATTAATAGAAATTTAAATAAGCAATATAATTATAAAAGAATCTATCGATTAATGAAATCTATGAATTTACAATCAGTAATTCGTAAGAAAAAGAAAAGATATGTCAAAAGTACACCTCAAATTACTGCCGAGAATGTGTTAAATAGAGATTTTAGCGCAGCTACGCTGAATGAAAAATGGTTAACTGATGTAACTGAATTCAAGTTAACTAATGGGACGAAGGCCTATTTAAGTGCAATAATAGATTTATATGATAATAGTATAGTTTCCTATGTTTTGGGACACTCAAATAACAATAAACTTGTATTTGATACATTTGACTTAGCCATAGAAAGAAATCCAAGTGCAAGTCCATTACTTCATAGTGATAGAGGATATCAATATACAAGCAAAGCATTTAAGTTAAAGTTAGATAAAGTATCAGCAACTCAAAGTATGTCTCGTGTTGGTAGATGTATAGATAACGGACCAATAGAAGGATTTTGGGGGATTATTAAGTCTGAGATGTATTATTTAAGAAAATTTGATAACTTTGATGAGTTAAAACTAGCAATAGATAATTATATAGAATTTTATAATAATAAAAGATTACAGAAAAAACTAAAAGGCCTAAGCCCGATTGAATATCGGGCTCAGACCTTAGTTGCTTAATTTTTATTATTTGTACTGTCTACTTGACAGGGAGCAGTTCATCCCAATATGTCTAGCTGTTTTTATTTATCACTTATCACACAATTGTCTAACATAGCCTTTTAATAAAAAATATATACTTTTAATATATTGTGACTAATTTATAATAAATAATATTATTTAAGATAGTTGAAATTATGATATAAGAATACTAGATCGTATTAAATGTAATTATAAATGTATATTATATTAATGAATCTATATTAAATAGATAGCTTAATAAGTAGGAATACAAGAACTAATAAGAAGAGATGTTGGTAGAAATACGAACATCTCTTTTTTAGTGCAAAAAATTAAAAGGAGGAAGTTAATATGATTAAATTATGGAAGAAAGAAGATTTAAACTTATTATCAGAATATCCCAAGGAAGTAGTTGAAAATGTTGATAACAGTATTAATATTCTAGATGAAAGCTATGGATACAACAGAAAACTAACAGATGATGGTGGATATGTGTGTATAATTGAGGATATTAAAGAAGTAGAAAATTTAAAATCAAATATATTAAAGGGATTAGTGGAAGAGTTTAGTGATGTACTACATCAAGATGAAACTAATACATATAGCTCAACTTTATACATACTATCTAGTGATTATAGTATTACTGTAATAACTAAAAATGAAGAAACTGAGTACTTACTTAAATAAGCATATACATTGATATAATGTGTATGTTTATTTTTAATTCAAAAATAAAGGAGAAATGCATAATAAATAAGAAGAAAACACTTGACAAGAGAGTTGATATAGTTTCACTTAAATTAGTAAAAGAAAGTAGTGTTTTATATGAAACTAGAAAAATAAGTAATCCTTATGATGCTTATAAATTAGCAAAGAACTTTTTAGTAGATAGTGATAGAGAGAAGTTTGTAGTGGTATGTTTAGATACAAAGAATCAGCCAGTAAGCATAGAAGTTGTAAGTATAGGCACCATAAATTCAGCTATGGTACATCCAAGAGAAGTATTTAAAGTAGCTATATTAACTAATGCATTTAAAATAATATGCTTTCACAATCACCAATCAGGTAATACTGATTTTAGTAGGGAAGATGAAGTTATAACTAAAAGACTATAAAAGTGTGGAGAAATACTAGGCAGTGAATTAGTAGATTATATAGCTATTGGAGATGATGACAAATACTTTAGTTTCGAAGAAAACTGTAAGATATAAGAGTCTTAGCTTAAATAAATTAGGCTAAGACTTTTATATTGAGGATTATATAAGAAATAAAATAAGAAATTTTTTAAGGGATAATATCAAAGAAACTTTCTGTAAAAGTAGTTATTATTAATAAATAATAATATAAGGAGGTGGAGTGTAAATATGAAAAAAAGTGACTTTAAAGGTATCTATGCAGAAATGTCTGAAATCCTAGGTGAAGAAATAGTAAAAATAATACATAAACATTACAAGGGACAACAGGTTAATTTCCCTATGAAATTATACTCAAATGAGTATGTAGAAAATTATATAATAGAAAATTACTCTGAAAAAACTGTAAGAGAGATATCTAGAACATTAGGTTACTCTGATAAGTGGGTGCAGAAATTAATAAAAAAGATTAATTCAAAGTAATAAAAATAAAGAAATTAATAAAATTGACTGAATTGGAGAGGATAAATATGAAAGAAATAATTTTAAACTCAGCACTAACAATATCTCTTATAATAGGAGCTATAGCAGGATTTAAAATATTTAAGTGGCTAAGAAGTCATTTTGTATTTATAGGAACACCATTAGGTTTTATTACAGCTTTTGTGGCATGTTCAATGTTTCCAGCTATGTTAGTATATGGAGTTTTAGGAGGAACAATAAATGAAGTAGATAAGACCGTATCTAATATTACAAAACCAAAATATGAAAAATATATAGATGATGCAGAACAAGCAGAAACTACTGAAGAAAAAATAAAATATTTAAAGAAGTCATTAGATGAAGAATATAATACGAAAGCATTACAAGAAATTACATATATTATAACTACAAAAATTCAATTTAATGAAGAATATGAAGTATATTACAATATGGTAAAAGATAGCTTTAAGTCAAAAGATCTTAATATACTACATATAGAGATGTATAAAAGATTTGCAGATAATGAACTTTATAACAAAAATTATGATAAAGCTATAGAATACTTGAAAAAAGCAGAAAAATTAGGTATGAATATAGGAGATTCACATGTATTTTGGGAGATAAAAGAAATAAAAGATAATGAGAGAAAATACAATAGTGAACCGAATAAGGATTTAGAAAATAAAAGAGAGGAATACTTAAATAAGTTTAGTGAAATAAATAATGAAGTAAGTGAATTTAATTATAGCGGAACAGATACACAAATTAAAGATACCTATTCTTTAGTATTAAAGAAATGGGATAATGCATTAAATGAAATTTATAATGATTTGAAAAATATATTATCTAGTACAGATATGGAATTGCTTAGAATAGCTCAGAAAGATTGGGTAATAAGACGAGATAAAAGAGCAGAAGAAGATTCTAAAATGTATGGAAGTAATTCTACAGAAGAAATAGAGTACACTAAGTCACTAGCTGATTCCACTAAAGAAAGGTACTATGAATTAATTGAAAATTATTTAAATTAATTACATAGAAATATATTAAGTTTATATATTCAAATATATTTAATTACGATAAATAATTTTAATATATAGATTAGAAATTTAATAATTTTAAATAGTTATTTTAAGGATATTGTAATCGAAGCAATATCCTTTTTTAATAAAAAAATATATATAAAGGAGATGATGACAATAACACCAATAGATTTATTTGTATTAGGAGTTGGCTGTGGGATAGCATTATATTTTAAAGCAAAAGATAAATCAAATAAATAATTTAGGAGGAGATAAAAATGGGATGGTTTCTAGCAGGATTTACAGCAGGAGTAGCAATAGCAGTAATAATTGAATCAGACTTAGTTTATGCTTAATAATAGAAGAAATGGAGGAAATGCTAGTGGAATCAAAAAAGAAAATACCAGCGAAGAGAGTAAACGTTGTATCTCTTAAAGTAGTTAAAGAAAGTAGTGTTCTATATGAAACTAGAAATATAACTAATCCTTATGATGCATTCAGATTAGTAAAAAGTTTTTTAGAAAATAGTGATAGAGAAAAGTTTGTAGTAGCTTGTTTAGATACAAAGAATCAACCTATAAATATACAAGTAGTTAGTATAGGTAGTTTAAACTCCGCAATAGTTCATCCAAGAGAAGTATTTAAAGTAGCTATGTTAAGTAATGCATCAAGCATAATATGTTTTCATAATCATCCGTCAGGTAATATAGATCCAAGTGTAGAGGATGAAAATATAACAAGAAGGTTAAAAGAATGCGGTGAGATATTAGGTATAGGATTAATTGACCATATAATACTAGGTGATAGAGATAGATACTTTAGTTTTAAAGAAAATAACAAGATATAAGAAGTCTTAGCTTAAAAATAGAAGCTAAGACTTTTTATATGTTCCAATTTAATTAACTGGGGCTAAAGGGTGAAAAAAATAGTTCCCTAAAAGCCCTAGAAATTTAACTAAGTATAAGTTAGGAGTATAAATATGATTAATATAGAAAATAAATTCATGACTATAGGCGTAAAAGAAAATATAAGTCTAGATATACAGTTATTCATGTGGAATGAAATAGAAGAAAGAATTAATGCAGGAAACCAAGTAGATTACATACAAGTATTTAATATAAGTGTTATTGATGAAGTAAGAGGGATAGTTAAAATAGAACATATTCAGGAAGTACCCGAATATAAAAAGACATTAATAATAAAAAGTAAAGGTGTGAAAAGTAATCTAAAAGTATTTGTAACATTTGAATCTGAATATGCAACGATGATGTTAGCCTCTGAATACTGATTTAAAGGAGTTAATGATATGAGTTATGAGTTAAAAGAAGAAGTATCTTTTGATATGGATAAAGAATTGTGGTTAGGAAATTTGAGATTTGACTTTTACGATAATAAAGAAACACTTTGTAACAAATTCTTCCCATCAGATTTAATATATGAATTAGATAAACAGGAGGTAATATCTTTAAAGAAGATACAAGAAGAAGTTAACCTAATACAGTTTGATATGATAAAAAATTATAATAACCTTGTCTCATTATGTGGTGGACAAGGTTATTCTTTTGAGAAGGTTTTATATACAGAGATGGAAGAAGCTAATTATGCTATTAAGTTAGTGCCTACAATAGATAGTTACAATTATATATACATATATAGAAATGGAGATAAATGATGGCTAAGAAAGAAGAATTATTTGAAAAGGAAACTAAGTACTGTAAGATAATAAAAAGTGTAACTGTTGTTGATGGAGAGGAAACTTTTGCTTTGGAGAAAATATATATAAAAGCTTTAGATAGATATGAAATAAGATTATGTTTATATAAAGATTGTAGAGATAGGCTTAGAAAATTGATTCCACGAAGTACTGATATCGACGAGAGTTTATTTAGAGATTTAATATTATTAGGTATTAAGTCGGGTATATTAGGGAAAGAATTTTTAGATGGAATAAAATGATTATACAACATGTATAGTAAATAAGCTAAATATAGTCTAAAAAAGTAGGGCAAGCAGGGCTTCTTAAATTTTAAATATAATAACTAATTATAAGTAGTTAGGAATAATTAATTACAACTAGTTATAATTAGTTCAACTATAGAAGCCCTGAAAGCCCTAATAAATAGAATAAGAAATATAAATTACATTTTTTTTATGCTATTCAATTTTTTATATAGCACATTTATATTTTTTTCAGAATTAATGAATATCTGTACACAACCATATCCAGCTAAGTAACTAAATTTATTAGGAAAGTAATCAGATAGTAGCTCACATAAGAAATTTTCATGACCCGAGTCCATTTTAATAAATATAAAAAATAAGTCATTTTTTTTAGTAGTGGAATCTATATTTAGTCCATATATTCTAGGTTTATATATATGAGCATTCGATTTTAAAAGTATATCTTTCAATAAAGATTCTCTGACATTAGCAGAAAAATCCTCATAATAACCAAGCTTGTTTTTATGTATATTATATTTGTTTAAGTAATAAGAAATACGAGATTGAGAGAGAGGTATTTTTTTATTTTCTAAAAATTTAATAATATCATTGTGACTTCTAAAATGTTCTTTTTTTAAATTTTTTTTTATTAAATTAATTATTTTTTCAGTATTTATATTCTCTTCATTTGCTATATTATCCATAATTAAAACTCCTTAAATATTTTTTTTAAAAAAATTATATAAAATCCATCCTACCAGCTGAAGTTGGACTATAAATAATATATTATCACTAATTTACGAATAAAATAAGTATTTTATTTGGTTTATACAAATAAAATGAGATAATGTTAAAGTTGAACCTATTGAAATTACTAGATTTTGAGTGTATTATTTATTTGTGCCTAGGCGAAGGAATTAAATAATATTTAAAGTAGAAAGGTAAACTTACTAATTATGATGAAAGAGAACTTTGAAAACTATATAGAGTGTGGATTTACATTAGTAGCATGTGCACCAAAAGGTAAGAAGCCTATAGAATCAGGATGGCAAAACAGTAAATCGACAACAATGGAAGATTATTACAGATGGATTCAAAAAAACCCTAATATAAATATAGGAATGCTAACAGGTAAATCATCTGGTGTAATTGGTATTGATGCTGATGGTGAGGAAGGAAGGAAGCACTTAGAAAAGATATCTAAAGGAGATTTACCAGACACAGCTAAATTTACTACACCTGGTGGTGGTATAAGGCTTCTTTATAAATATCCTAATCATATAGAACTTAAAACAAAAGTTGACAGATTAGAAGGTGAACATTCCGAGGTATGTTTTATGTCTGATGGAAAGCAGACATTACTACCACCATCAATACACCCTAATGGAGGTAGATATGAATGGATAAATGCCCCATGGGATATTGAAATTGCAGAAATGCCAAAATGGATGATTGATTATATGACAGTAAAAAATAAGAAAAATTCATATATCGAAAGTAATAAAGCTATCAGTACAAGTAAAGATACAACAATAAGTGATAGATACATATTAAATAAATTAGCGAATTCATGTACTTCATTTAGGAACTTATGTATACATCAGAAAAAAGAAGGCTTATGTGAAGAAACATGGTTTAAAGTTTCTTCAATGTTTTGCAATTGTGGATTAAGTTCAACTGCATTAAGGTTTTCTGCAATGTCAAGTAAACATAATGAAAGAAGTATAAGAAGAATAGAAGAATTAAAAGATAAATCATATGGAAATATTAGTTGTATAGATATGGGATGTGATGCAAGTGATATAATGACATGCTTTGGAACTTTAGTAAAAGATGATAAAGATCAAATAACTAATTCTCCAGCTATGATGATTAATAATTATAAACTTTTATCACCACCAACAAAAGAAATATATAAAGATATAACTAAGAAGTTTACAAAAATAAAAGATTATACTCCAGATAAAAATGGAAGGATATATAGATATACCAAAGATGGTCCAAGGATAATTTCTAATTTTATAATAAATCCTAAGTCTGAGATAATTAAAACGGATGGATGTGATTCAGAAAGTAAGTTAATTCTTGAAGGAATATTAGAAGGTGGAGTAAAACTTCCAGAGGTAGAAATATCAATGGAGGAATTTATAAAAATGGATTGGATAACTCAAAGGTGGGGAATAAGACCAACTATTAGTCCAGGTAGGAATATGAAAGATTATTTAAAGGATTGTGTTCAACAAATATCAAAGGATATAGATATTAATACTATATATTCTCATACTGGATGGACAGTACAAGATAATAAGTACATATATTTACACAGTAAAGGAGGCATAGGATCAGATAATATAAATACTGATATACCATTAGAATTAAGTGGTTATAGTTTTCCTAAAGAAGTAAGAGATAAAAAAGAAGCTATAGATTTATCATTAGAAACATTAAACTTAGCAAAGCATGATATAACAATACCTCTTTTATCTATGACATACTTAGCACCATTAGTTGGTTTAATAGCAGAAGGGAATAGAACTCCTAACTTTGTATTATGGGTATATGGATTAACAGGAAGTAGAAAAACATCAGCATCATTAGCTTTTTTAAATCATTTTGGAAATTTTAGTTCAAATATACCTCCTGCTAGTTTCAAAGATACAGCAAATGCTATTGAACTAAAAGCACATACGCTTAAAGATTCACTATTATTAATTGATGATTATCATCCAAACATAGATGGGTCTGATGCTAGAAAATTAGCTTCAACAGCAGAACGTATACTAAGAATGTATGGTGATAGAGTGGGTAGATCTAGAATGAGAGCAGATACAACATTGAATAAGACATATAAGCCAAGAGGAATGGCTATTGTAACGGGAGAAGATTTACCAAAAGGTGCATCTAGTACTGCAAGATATATAGGGGTAGAAATAAAAAGAGAGGATATAAATTTAGATATACTAAGTAAATTACAAAAGGAGCATAAAAAACTTGCAGAAGCTATGGCAATATATATAGATTGGATATCTAAAAATGTTGAGCTAGTACAGAGTTTTATTGATGAAAAGTTTGATGAATTAAAAATTAAATACAAAGAAGAAACAACACATGGAAGAATAAATGATGCAGTTATATGGTTAAGTATATCATTTGAACTACTACTAACTTTTTTATATGAATACATGTTCATATGTGATGATGAAATTGAAGAGTTAAGATTATCAAATGAGCAAGTAATCAAAAATATACTGAAAAATCAAGAAGCTTTATATAGGAATCAAGAAGTTGAGCTAATGTTTATAGATGCATTAGAAGAGATGATAAACTTAGGAAAATTATGCTTGTTGCCTGTTAAGAAACAAAAGGATAATAACCAAATAATAAGTAATTATGCAGGTAAGTTTATAGGATATTATGACAAAGAGTTTTTATATTTATATGACTCCACAATGTATGCTGAGGTTGAAACTTTTTTAAAAGGAAAGGGACAATCTATATCGGTATCAGTAAATACTTTATTAAAAATGCTTAGAGATAAGAATTATATAAAGACAGAAGAGGGGCAATTAAAACCTAAAAAATTAGTATATGACTCAATAACTAAAAATAAGGAACGAATTAGACTAGTTCACTTATATAAGAAAAACTTAAATTTAGTAAATTATAAGGAGTAATAGAAATGAGAAAACCAATAGTTTCTATAGGAAGTGAATATCAGACTGATGATTTAGATTTGGAAAATGAAAAAATTATAGTTGATTATGGAGAAATAACGCTAGAAGAAGGAAAATATTATGATGCAGAATTGTATAAGATTGATAGGATATTAGTGAAATCTCAAAATGGCATACAAAATAGTGAACTAATATTTACATTTAAAGTGGTTGAAGATGAATCAGAGCATATATTAGAAGCCACTTATACCTGTAACGGTGATAAGCCCATAGTTAAAAATAAAAAATTAAAGGAATTGTTTCTAGCAACATTAGGGATTATTCCTAATGTAAATGGTATTGATTTAAGAAAAGCACTTTTAGGTAAGACTTGTAAAATTAAAGCAAGAAGCAAATATATAGATGAAAATATTGAAATTTATGATGTTAAGAATGCATCAATATTAAGATAATTTATTAAAGGAGATTGAATATTATGTTTTATTTTGCACCAATAAATACACCAAACAATAATCTTAAGGCAGGGGCTAGTGTAATAGCAGAAATAGTAGGTATAGATTCTATGCATAATCAAATATGGTTTGATAACAAGAATGCACATTTAGTCAATATAACATTTAAATGTCAAACAGGAGAAATTATTGTACAAAAAGAGCAAGTAACATTGAATGAGTTAGGTAATATAGCTAAGCTCTACAAAGCTACTACAGGAAAAGACATAGATCCTAATGTAGGATTTTCAGCTAAAGAAATAATGAATAAATCAGTAAAAGGAACAATAAGTGACTCTATAGGTAAAAATGGAGTTAGATATGTAAGACTTAAAGATTACAAAGCAGTTTAATTATAAAATAAAATAAAAATAAGGAGAATGTTAAAATGTTAAATAATAATTTAGAGATAAATGGATTAATATCAAACTTTGATGAGGATGTTAAAAGAATACCAGAACAAGAATTTATAAAAAGCTTAAATTTAAATAAAAAATCACCTTATTACAAAAAGAGGTTAGAAATAATAAAGTCATTTTATAATGATGAAGTTAGAAGAGACCATTACGAAGAGTTAGGTATGACATTTTATAAAATATCTGCAAGAAAGGATATTAATAAGTACAAAAATAAACACAAGAAAGAAGATATAATTGAAGATATTTTAGCATTACCGATAAAGCCAAGTTCTATATGGATAGATGGAAATGAACTCACATTAGAATTTAGGCCAAAAGAGTACTTTCATTTTAAAAGTTATATAGATTATTTAAAGTTAGTGTTAAGTTTTATAGATTTTATTGAAGAATATAAGGAATTTAAGTTATGTTATGATGGAGATTTTGATGATGATCCAGAATTAATAAGTAAAGGATCAATGATATTATCAGATGTTAAGTTTAGCAAAGATATATTTGATACTAATCGAATAGATGTATACGATGAAGATAAGGTACTAATGATTGAATTAAATAATTAAGTATAGTAAATAAAGTAGTATTTATTGCATAAAAATCAATCACTTATTATTAATTACTAATGATTATATATTGATAATGAGTGATGTAAATAAAGTTAATATATATGACAAATGAGAATTGATTATTTTATAAGAATATAACGATGAAACGAACAAAATTACAGATAGATATTATATATAGGAAGGACATAAGCATGAGGACATATCATAAGGTGGAGATTAAAAGGAAAGATTTATATTCAAAAGATTATAGTAAGATTAAGTATTCTAACATTGAAGGGGGAGAAAGAAAATGTAGTTATGTTAATAAAGGTATAGTAGATGTATTAGTAAGAATGACTGAAATTTTAAACTAGAAAATTTGTAAGATAATAGATTTCTATTATCTTACAGTAAAAAATATTCAGAAATAATGTGTAGTAATCAGATTAGTTTTAATTAAAATTTTAGGATAATGCAAATAAAAATAGGAGTGAATAACAATATGAATAATTACGAGATAGATAATATGATAGAACAGATAGAAGAATATGAAGCTCAAAATAGAATAGAGACTTTAAAAGTAAATCTAGGAACTAGTGATGGAGATGTTATATTCTCTAAAGAAATAAGTAGCTTAAATCCAGAAGGAAAAGTAGAAATTCAGTTAGATAGATGGATAAAAGGATATTATAATAAAATAATTAATCAAATAGAGTATGAAATTGGTTTTCCTATTAGATATATATTAACTGAGAGTACAGTAAAACAATCATATTACAGTAAGGTATGCAGTGTAAAAGATTTAGAAAATGACTTGTTAGTAAATGAAATAATAGATAAATCTATGAAATTACTTAATAAAAATGAGCTATCATCAGAAGATTTCTTGGGAATGAAAGGATATGGAGAAATAATACATTGCACAGATGAAAATGGAAAAAGAGATTCAAAATTAACGAATATAGAAGTTTGTAAGAACAGATATAAAAGTTATTTACAAGAACCTGAAAAGTATATATTAGAAAAAAAGTATAAGGAATTAAATAAAAATGATGAAGAAACAATTATAAAAGAGCTAAATATAGATATCAGTACACCTATGGGTAATAGTAAAAAATTAATAGTAAAAAGTTTTTGTAATCAATATATAGAAGAAAAGTACTTTATGTATAGAGGATATTCATTTCCTACTATTGATGCTTTGGTAATATATGATGATTCAAAAGTAGATAGCTTAGAAGATATTATTCAAAAATTAGATATAAGACCAAAGTATATAGATGATTTAGATGATAGGTGTGTAATGCAGTTTTGTCCAAATGAAAGATTTCATTTTAAAACTTGGGTCGATTATTTAAAACTACTAATAGATTTTGTAGAGTACTTAGAAACAATAAATATAGATGGAGTAGAATTTAGTTTTTATGAATTTTGGGATGACATTAATGAATGTATTGAAATTCATGGAGATTGTAAAACTTTAAGTGATATAAAATTTACAAAAGAGTTATTTAGTTGGCAAGGTGAATGTTTATAGAGAACTAAAAATTTAAATTAATAATTTAATGAGATGGTAGTAGTTCTGCCATCTCATAATAGAAAGAGCTAAAACATATTAGAAGAAATTTTTAGCGACTTAATATAAATAAAACTAGAGGAGATATTGAACAATGATAAAAGCAGTAGTATACGCAAGATTTTCAAGTGATAACCAAAGGGTAAGTTAGCCCCGTATTAGTAGAAATATTAATAGGACACGACCTTAAAACCAGTAACTCCTAAAGCCTTACGACTACAATATAAGATGAAATATGTTTATATGAAAGTGAGGAAACTCAGAAATAACAGTAAGGATGGTATATGGTTAGAGCCTAAGTACTATAACAATGGATGTTTGGTCGCCAAGTTCCGAATAGGAAAAGGTCAAACGACTATCTCGTAAGAGAGTACATTACAAGTGATTGGTAATGGAAATGGGTCGCCCTTAACATGTAATGATGAAGGTGAAGAAATAGTCTACACTCATATGAAAGTATGAGGTCGTCAATAATTCGATGACATCTATGAAGTAGCGTTTATAGATAAATATAATGGATGAATCAATAGATGCACAAATAAGAGCAATAGAAGAGTATGCAGATAAGAATGATATAAAAATAGTTAACAAGTTTATTGATCGTGCTAAATCAGCCACTTCTGACAAACGTCCTGCATTTCAAGAGATGATTAAATACTGTGAAGCAGATAACACAGGCATATCAATGGTAATAGTTCATAAGCTAGATAGATTTTCTAGAGATAAATATGACTCAGCAATGTATAAGCAAAAGTTAAAAGTAAAAGGAATAAGAGTAGTAAGTGTGTTAGAAAATTTGGACAATTCACCTGAAAGTTTGATATTAGAGTCAGTTATTGAAGGTATGGCGCAGTATTATTCTGCAAATTTAGCAAGGGAAGTGGCTAAGGGTCAAAAAGAGAATGCCCTAAAAGCCCTACATAATGGGGGAGATGCACCTTTAGGTTATGATGTTGCGTTTGATAAAACATATTTAGTAAATGAAGAAGAAGCTCAAGCTGTTAAAATCATATTTGATATGTATGTTAATGGATATTCGTATAGTAATATTATTGATAAACTAAATGATTTAGGATATAAAACAAAGAGAGGTAATAAGTTTGGAAAGAACAGTTTGCATGGTATATTAAGCAATGAAAAATACACAGGTGTATATGTATTTAATAAAACACAAAGAAAAGGGGTTAATGGAAAAAGGAATGGTCATAAGCAAAAAAGTGATGATGAAATCATAAAAGTAGAAGGTGGAATGCCACAAATAATAGATAGAGAAGTATTTTTACAAGCACAAGAGATGATGCAAAAGAGAAAGAAAGCACCAGGATCTCATAAGGCTACAACACTATATCTACTTACAGGTTTAATAAGATGTGGTGAATGTGGACATGCAATGCAAGGAAATAGAAGGAAAGATAAATATGGAAATGACTACATTTCATATAGATGTGGATGTAGGAAACAAAAGAGAGATTGTAAGAATAAAGAGATAAAGAGAGATTATTTAGAAGAATTTGTACTTACAGAGTTAGAAAAGCATGTATTAAATGATGAAGCTATACCAGTATTGAGTAAGGCACTAAATGAAAGACTAAAAACTAAATCTAATGATAATCATGAAATGTTAACTAACCTTAGAAATAAACTAGAGAAAGTAAATAAGGAAATTGAAAATATACTTAATGCTATAATGAGTGGCATAGTAAATAATGTACTTAAAAATAAGTTGGATGAATTAGAGAAAGTAAAGCTAAATTTAGAATTAAAAATAAATGAATTATCTGTAGAAAGTGATGATGTAGTATCTGTAGATATAACAGAAGATCAAATTAGAAGTATGTTTGGGAAGTTTAAAGATTTTGTTTTAACTAGGAATTTGCCAGAATGTAAGAAGTTTATAGGAGATTATATAAAGGAAGTAATTGTATATAAAGACCACATTGAAGTTGTATTCAATGTGGTCTTTTCTTTTGATGATGATAATATAATTTATGATTTAAAAGCTATTGAATTAAGGGATGTATTAAGTAATAGATAAACTAAATGTATAAGGATGAATTAAATTGAAAAATATAGAGGATTTTCTATATTAAAACATAAATAAATAAAATAAAATGCAAATGATATGGTATAATTATTTTTGCAAATGATGCATAATAGAAAGGAATGCTTTTATGAACGGACAAGATATTGCTAAAATAATTATTGCTGTGTTATCAATACTTGCAGCAACATCATTTATATTTAAATTTAGAAAAACTAACAAAGATTCTAACAATAAGAATAATATAAACCAAAATGGAATAAGCTTTACTGGGGATATAAATCAATCTGGGAGAGATAATAATGTTAGGAAGAAGTAATATAAATCAAAATGCAACTTCTTCAAGTGGACAAATAAATCAAGCTGGTAGAGATAATAATGTAAATAATTATAGTTTTAATTTTAGTATAAGTGATATTGAAAATATAACATTCTATGAAGATGAGATAAAGGACGTAATTATATTTTTCAATAAATGTAAGGATGATATATCACCACCTATGTATACAGATTTAAAGTCAATTGATATAGAAGATAAAAATAGAAAGAATAAATTATCTCAAACGTATTTCAATGAAATTAATGAAAAGAGTTTACCTCAATTTGGTAAAATCAGAGCATTTCTTAAAGATCCAAGAAATGAAGAATACGTTGAAATGTACGAGAATACTGTTACAGATTTACAGAATATAGTTTTGACTCATATTAACTCTGTAGATTCATTTGAAAAAATAATAACTAAATTATACCAATATGTTGTAGATGCACAAAGGGATGATAAATCTTTTATTAAAATACGTAAAAAAGTATTACTTTTCTTACACTTTATGTACTACAACTGTGATATAGGTATTAAATAACATTTTAAGTAAAGGAGGGGAATAAGATGATAAAGCCAAATAAATTCCTAGATTTAGATAGCTGTATAATAAATATATCTGGAGAGATAACAAAGATATTATTACAAAGAAATAGTATAAAATATAATGATTTATATGAAATTTTAAAAAATATCTATGATGAAGGATTTGAATATAAGCTACTTCCAGCTATAGACTTCTTGTTTTTACTTGGAGTTTTAAAATATTCCCCTAGTACAGATAGTTTGGAGTTGATAAGATGAAATTAGTTAAGTTATATTCAAATGATTCTAGATTTAAAGAAGTCAAATTTGGAAGAGGATTTAATGTGATTTTAGGTAGAATATATGATGAAGCTATATTAGACAAAGATAGTCATAATTTAGGAAAATCAAGCTTAATTGAATTGATAGATTTTATGTTATTAAAACAAATTAAGTCTAATAGTTATTTAAAAAGGAATCAATTTATAAATCATGTATTTTTCTTAGAAATAGAATTGGACAATGGAAAATATTTAACTATAAAAAGAGCTGTTAAAACTAATACAAAAATAAGCTTTAAGATAACTGATATAGAAAATAATTGCTTAGTAAATGAAACAGAATGGGATTATACAGATTTACCACTAAGCTCAAAAGATCCTGATAAAAACCCAAAAAATATATTAGATAAAATTTTAGATTTTAATGTATTAAAAAAGTATTCTTTTAGAAATTATTTAAATTATTTCTTAAGAACACAAAAAGATTATGGGGATGAATTTCATTTAAGTAAATTTGCTGGGGGAGATGCAGACTGGAAGCCATTATTATTTAATATTTTAGGATTTGAAAGCCTTAATGTAGAGAAAAAATATGAGTTAGATAAAGAGTATGAAAATAAATCTAGCTACGTAGAAAAATTAAAAAATAGTTTACAAATTAATATAAATGAAATTGATAAAATCAAAGGTTTGATTCAAATTAAGGAAATGGAAAAATTAAAAATAGAAGAATCATTATCAAAGTTTGATTTTTATATAAATGAAAAAAAGATAGATAAAGAATTAGTTTATGAAATAGAAGATGAAATTTCAAAATTAAATTCTAGAAGATATAGATTAGAAATGGAAATAAAAGACTTGGAAGAATCTATAGAAAATGAGGTTACATTTGATTTAAAATCTACGTTAAAAATATTTAAGGAAGTTAATATATATTTTTCAGAGCAACTTACTAAATCATATGAAGAATTAATAGAATTCAATAAAGCTATAACAACAGATAGAAACAAGTATGTATTAGAAAGCTTGGAAAATAAAAAAGAAGAACTAGATAATACTCAAGAGAGACTAAGAGATTTAAATACAAAAAGAGAAGAAATGTTAGAGATTCTTACTGAAACTGATACATTTAAAAAGTATAAAAACTTTGAAATAGCATTAATTAATATAGAAAAGGATTTAGAAAGATATAAAAATAAAATCTCAGAATATGTAATTATAGAAGATGAGATAAGTCAATTAAATAATATTAAATCTAATATTGAAGAATTAAAGAAGAAGATAAGGAATCAAATAGATGAACAAAATCAATTATATTTAGAAATAAGAAAGTCATTTTCAAAATATGTAGAAATGATAATTGATAAACCAGGGTTACTATCTATAGGAGAAAATAGGAATGGAAATGTAGAGTTTAAATCTGAAATATATAATGCTGAAAATGAGCTTACAGCAGAAGGTGATGGTTATTCATATAAAAAGATTCTTTGTGCTTGTTTTGATTTAGCGATAATAACTAATTATTCAGATAAATCATTTATTAAATTTATATATCATGATGGATGCTTAGAAACATTAGATCCTAGAAAACAAAAAAATTATCTAGATTTAATTCAAAATCTATGTGATAAATATAATATACAATACATATTAACACTCATAGAGAGTGACTTACCTGTATTAGAAGGAAAAAAATATGAGTTATCACAAAGATGTAATGTTGCGGTAGAACTAAGTGATAAAGATGAAACTTCAAGTCTTTTTGGTTTTAAGTTTTAAATTAGAGCAGATAACTAATCGTGGGTATTATTCCTGCGATTCGTCTCCACCATTGAAATCCACGAAAAACACATTGATATAATAGTCAATGTGTTTTTTTATTTATAGTATAAAAAATACTAATCCTTATAAAATCCTTATAAACATTCTTTATACTTTTATTAAATCAAAAAGTAGAAGGGATGTTTTTTTATGAAATATATGATACAGACAAAAAATTTAAATAAAAGCTATAAAAAACAAGAAGTAAATAAAGATATATCTTTACTAGTACCAAAGAATTCAATATATGGATTACTAGGCCCAAATGGAGCTGGAAAATCAACATTACTTAAAATGCTTACAGGAATGATAAATCCTACATCAGGAGAAATAATATACAAAGAAAAACCATGGTCAAGAAATGACTTATTAGAAATAGGTTCACTTATAGAGCAATCGCCAATATATGAAAACCTAACCGCAAGAGAAAATCTAAAAGTACGTACACTATTATACAACTTACCAGATTCAAGAATTGAAGACGTTCTAGAAATTGTTAACCTTACAAATACAGGAAACAAAAAAGCAGGCAAATTTTCAATGGGAATGAAACAAAGACTAGGAATTGCAATAGCTTTATTAAATAATCCAAAACTATTAATCTTAGATGAGCCTACCAATGGATTAGACCCAATAGGCATAGGAGATTTAAGAGAATTAATTAAATCATTTCCCAAAAAAGGAATAACAGTAATCATATCTAGCCACATTTTATCTGAAGTAGAGCAAATTGCAGATTATATAGGAATAATTGCAAATGGTCAACTTTGGTATCAAGAAAAGGTTCAAGAGGATATAGATTTAGAAAAGTTATTTTTAGAAGTTGTTAAAAAGGCAGGTACTAAATATGAATAAAATACTACAATCAGAGCACTTAAAACAAAAGCATACTTTTCAAAAAAAATTAATATATTTAGCTCCATTAGTAAGTATAGCAATAGCTTTTGTATTAATGGGAGGATACTATATACAAAAAAGTGCGTATAACTGGTGGTATACATTGATATTACCAGGAAGTTTTACTATGATATGTTCATTTATTATATCTAATGATAGGAAAAGAAAATTCAATGGATTATTTAGTGTTATAGTGGATAAACAAAAAATTTGGTATTCTAAAATTATTATCAGTACTATGTATTTAGGGTTAAGTTGTTTAGTGTTTTTCGTAGTAATAACAATTATGGGATTTATATTTGAAACTGCTATTCAAGTTCAAAATAGTTTATTAGCATCTACAATATTATTTATAACGTTCTCGTGGCAAATACCGGTACTGATGTACTTAACCATGAAATTTAGTACTGGATTTACTATAATTATTAGTATTTTATGCAATTTTCTTGGTGGCATACTATTAGCGTTAACACCAATATGGTGGATTCCATTTGCGATACCATCAAAACTTATGTGCTATATAATAAGAGTTATGCCAAATGGTTTATCTGTTGAGGCTGGAGCTTATCCATTTGATATAAAAGTTATATTAATAGGTGTATTAGTAACTATTACACTTTATATTGTCACGTCATATTTAACTGCAAAATGGTTTGAAAAACAGGAGGTTTAACTATGCCAAGTTTTATAAATTATATAAAGATAGATTTCTATAAATTTTATCATTCAAAAATAATTAAAGTGCATTTTATTATTCCAGTGTTAGCTATGATACCTTTTTTATCGTACTATTCAGTTTCTCCATGGAATGAATTGGATAAAGTTATTTCATATATTCAAATTATTTCAATGTCATTTCCTTTAATAATATCTATTATATTGAATATGGTATATGAACAAGAAGAATGTGGAGGATTTCAATACTTTTTAACTACTCCGAATAAAAAATACCTTCCCCATTTTAGCAAGTTAATATCAATAATTATTTTAGGGTTAGTATCAACACTTATAGCAATATTAGGTTTTGGAATTATGTTTTATATTATGGGAAATGACTCTATAGAGATAAGTTTTTATTATAAAGAAACTTTGATAGTATTCTCAAGTAACATACTTTTATATATGATACAATATTTAGTAGTATTTTATTTTGGCAAAGGTGCATCAATTGGAATTGGAATAATTGGAAGCCTTATTTCAGCACTGATGTTAACTGGTTTAGGAGATGGAATATGGCAAGTGATACCTTGGGCATATTCAATGAGATTATCTTCTTACTTTATATTGTATAAGGAAAATATATTAATTCAAAATAGTGAGATAATACAAGGTATATTTATAATGATAATATTTATAGCTATAACTTTTATTTCACAATTAATATTTAGTAATCATTGGGAAGGGAACAGAGAAAATTATTAGAGCAAGGAGTATTTATGAATAGTATAAATATTTTAGTAGTTGATGATGAGATTGAGATTTGTAATTTGATAAAAAGTGCATTGAAAAAGCAGGGATACGCAGTTACTGTAAGAAATAATGCAATAGATATTAGTAAAGAAGAACTTAATAAATTTGATTTAATACTATTAGATGTAATGATGCCAACCGTAGATGGATTTACTTTATGTAGATATATTCGAGATGAAGTTGATTGTCCAATAATTTTCATAACTGCCAAAACGATGGAGGAAGATATACTAGAAGGATTTTCTATAGGTGCAGATGATTATATAAAAAAGCCTTTTAGTATTTTGGAATTAAGGGCAAGAGTAGAGGCTCATCTCAGAAGAGAACATAGAGAAAAACAACAAGTTTTATCAACAAATGAATTAAAATTTAACTTGAAATCAAAAGAAATATATTTTAATGATGAAAAAATACTACTTACAAAAGGTGAATATAAAATTTGTGAGTATTTAGCAAGACACAAGGGACAAGTTTTCACATTAGAACAAATTTTTATAGAAGTTTATGGATTTGATAAAGATAGTGACAGTAGCTGCATTAGAGAACATATAAAAAATATACGTGCCAAGCTTACTAAGTATATAGAAAGCCCCATCACAACAGTTTGGGGGATAGGATACAAATGGATATAAAAAGAGGAAAAAGTCTGTACATGATATTTTTAGGATACTTGATTAGTTTTTGTATTTTAAGCATAATATGGATTTTTTCATTAGTAGCTTTTATTAATATTTCTGTTAATAAGGATATAATAAAGCCTGCTAACTATATGGAAAATCAAGTAGAAAAATTAAAACTAGAAGCAAAGCAAGGTTTGAAGTTTGATTCAAGTAAAATACCTTATTCAAGTAATTACATTTTTTTTGATAATAAAAATAAAGTGGTTAAAGCAAACACTAATGAAGATGAAACAAAGAATATAAATAAATATTTAAATGGGGAAAAATTCAGCAGTAAATATGTTTACGATAAAATAATCTTTAAAGATGGAACTTGTATAATTGGATATGATATTAAAGCACACTTTACATCAAGGATACTGCATGACTTAATACCATACCCAGAAAAACTATTAATAGTTGTATTTTTAACAGGATTTATATTTATAGCACTTATCATAGCAATACAGTTTGGTAAAAAATTAAAAAAAGAATTGTATCCTCTTAAATTATCAACTGAGAAAATAATGAATCAAGACTTAGATTTTGAAGTGAAAAATAGTGATGTGAAAGAATTTAATGAAGTATTAATTTCCATTTCAAATATGAAAATAGCCTTAAAAGAATCGTTAATGATGCAGTGGCATATGGAAAAGGAAAAGAAAAATCAAATATGTGCTCTAGCTCATGATATAAAAACACCAATAACTATAATAAAAGGAAATGCAGAACTTTTAAAGGAGAGTCAACTATGTCAAGAGGATAGGGAGTTTACAGACTACATTATTAATAATGCAGATAAAGTTGAAAAATATATATCTATATTAATTGATATATCAAAATCACCTTTAGAAAAAAATGAAACTAAAGAAGCTATTGACATAGATAAATTTGTAGAAGAATTAAAATGTGAACTTTACGCATTGTGTTCATTAAAAAGCATAGCAGTTTCTAATAAGATGAGTTATAAAACAAAAATAATTATAGGGAATAAAGAACTCTTAATGAGAGCTATTGTAAACATAATGTCAAATGCAGTTGACTATTCACCTACAAAAAGTGAGATTGAGTTTGTAGTAAGTGAGAAGGAAGGTATGTTTATATTTACTATAAGGGATTCTGGTAGAGGATTTACTGAGGGTGGACTCAAAAATGCCACAAGTCAATTTTATATGGAAGCAAATGAAAGAAAAGTTGGAGAACATTATGGTATGGGATTGTATATTGCAGAATCCGTAGCTAAAAAGCATGGTGGTTTTGTAATCTTAAAAAATAGAGAAGACAAAGTTGGTGCAGAGGTTTCGTTAATGATTAATACTAAAGTGTGATATATTCAGATAGATTATACATATACTTAGTATAGCTAGAGTATATTTATTGTAATGCTAGACGTATAGCATTTTAAATAAGCTATAAATGAATGTGAAGTTTTATTAGGCATTTATTATAAAGTTGAGTATAAGTTAATTGTGGGTATGATTCTTGTGAATCGTCTCCACCATTGAAATCCACGAAAAACACATTGATAATTTTATCAATGTGTTTTTTTATTGCAATAAATTGATTTTATAAAGACATAAAATATGAAATATAAATTAGAAAGTTAAGATTAAATATAGTAAGAATTAAGCTAAAAAGTACATGATGAATTACTAGTCATTTAGAGTATCTTCCTTAAGTTTGTCAAACTAAGTATTATAAAATGCTGTTAAATTTTCCTTCTGATGAACATTTTGAGGGACATTAATAAAGCAATTTTTTTATTTTAACAATTTATAAATTGCATACTTTAATTAGAATTACGTTGTTTTTAATATAGCCTTTTGATATAAATTTTAGATAATGAAAGGTACTTATAAGTAAATTTACTTTTAGGAGTTTTTATTATTTAATTGAAAATATATTAAAATGATAGATTATGTTACTATTTTTAAAAACAAACTACAAAATTCGACAAAATAACCTACAATATCATTGAAAAAACTATATTATTTA
>OLRT01000562.1_pt1 | contig 28846 bp, 24 predicted proteins | sample 1672021 | NCBI WGS metagenome assembly OLRT01 (sample SAMEA3136637, study PRJEB25190) | human gut metagenome | reverse complement strand
GCCGGGTCAGGGGTCGCTTCGGGTTCGTCCGTGGGGGGTGCGGTAGTCTCCACGGGCTTGATGGCTTCCATCTCCTTCTTTTCTTTATAGGAAGGAAGCCAGAAGATCAGCCCGCCGACCAGCCCTGCAAAGGCCGCGCCGGAGATGACCGCCGCTAAAAGTGCTTTGGTGCGTTGTTTCATAAACTAAGATCCACAAAGAAGTTGTTGCCATCGTTGCCGTTGCCCAGAACTTCCTGATAGGCGACAGTCAACGTGGCGGTATCGCTGGGCACGGCAACCAGCATATTGCCTTCAACCGTGGCACCAGGTTCCAGCTTAGTATCATTCGGGAACATTTCAGGCGTAACAGGGTAAATCGCAACGCCGAAATCGTTGTCGCCATCGCCCCATTGCAGTTGAAAATCGTCCTTGAAAATGTCGTAAGTCTCATCGCTGGTATTGGTCACAGAGATGTGAAATTGTACCAACTTGTCCCCCTCAGGGATTGCGATATTGCCGAACTTTTCGATCGTTTCCGGCTGGCCACAGGTGAAATCAAACAGCGCGGTGTGCACAGTCTCATCCGCTTTTGCACGGGTAGACTTTGCCCCGCCGCAGCCAGCCAGCAACAGGGCCGCCGCCAAAATTAGTACACAAAGTAATGTTTTGTTAAATTTAAATGCCTTTTTACTCAAAATTCCCGTATCTCCACTCGTAAAATCCATCCCAGCGCACATTTTGCTACGATAGTTTCTATAATAGTACACCAAATTCCAAAAATTTTCAAGAGTTGTACACATTTTGTTCGCCGTAAAAATGCACAATTATTCCGCCAACTTCGCGGCAATTTGTGAATGACTTGTGGTAATAGTATAGTTTAGCGCATTGCACCACAATTTGTAGGGTTTAGTAAAATTTTAGTGGGATACACAAAAAGGCCCCCGGTCGAGGGCCGGGGGCGGGGATAAGGCTCCCCTCGAAGGGGAGCCTTTTGCCTAAATTATTATTTTCTCTCCTTTCTCCCGTACTTATTATAATATAGACCCATTAGCCCACCGGCAGAGAGCACGGCCAGCGTGGCCAGCAGGGTCACCGGCACGGGGTCGGCGGTTTGGGGCAGGGCGGACTTGGGCAGGGCGGACTTGGGCGCGGGGTGCGCGGGGACCGGGGTGGTTTTGGCCGGGGCAGGCGTGGGCGTCGGCGCGGCGGGCGGGTCGTACCGGTTCTGGAACAACAGCAGGCCGGTCTTTTCGCTGCTGCCGCCCGTGGCCCAGATCTCGGCCCCCAGGCCGCCGTTCGGCTGGTTGGTCACCCGCACCGTCACCGTGTATACCGTGGCATCGTAGGTCATGTGCGCCGTGCCGCCCGCGCACTGACGCACCGTGTAGCGGTAGTCGCCGGGGGCGGTGTAGGTCAGGCCCGTAAAGCCGGCCGTGCCGCTGCCTTTGACCTGCACCGTGTCCGCCGCGGGGGCGGGGGCGCCGTCCTCGGGCGTAAGGGTAATGGTGAACCGCTCGGCCGTGGCCGCGCCCGAAGTGCGGACCTCGACGGGCAGCTCGGCCGTGCATTTGTACTCCGCCGCGCGGGCTTGCAGCGGCAGCAGCAAAAGCAGCAGTGCAGCCTCTATTATTATGCGTCGCAGCGTGCGTTTTTGGGTGTTATTCATCCTTATTTCCTCCTTTTACGTTTGGGGCAGCAGCTGGCCGAACAGCAGCACCCGGCCGTTGGTGGCGGCCTCGGTGCAGGTGGAAAAGGCCACCACCGGCCCGCTGCCCGGCGTGCGGTACTGTACCGCGTGCGCCTTGATGTAGGCCAGCAGTGCGTCCGGGCTTTGGGCGGGGTCGTAGAGCACGGGGTCGTAGGCGTCGGCCCGCACGCAGGCGAACAACGCAATATTATACGCTGTATCGTCTGTTATCAGTGTGCCCGTGGTGTGTGCGGCAAAGTAATCGCTTTGGGTAAACTGCACGATGTCACCGAACATGCCGCCGTCCTCGATATGGTGACCGTAGACGATGCTGTAGGGCGCGGTGAAGTCCGCCGGGCAGCGCGAGTCCAAAAATATCGCGCCAGAAAGCGAAAAATCGCCGTACACGTCGGTGTTGACGTAGACCATGTTGTCCGCCCCCTGCACGACGGGAAAGTCGATGCGGGTGCCGTCCAGCGTGAGCCAGCCGCAGACGTCCGGGTTGAGGGCGCGCAGCTCGGCAAAGCCGGGGCTGTCCGCGGGCGCGGCGGCCAGCGGCTTGAACCGCAGCGTCTGCTCCGGCAGGGCCGCGCGGCGTGTGGCGGCGATGTCCCACAGCGACCACGCCCCAAACAGCGCCAGCGCCCCCAGCAGCAGCGCCGCCACCAGCGTAAGCAGCCGGTCACCCCACCGCGCCAGTTTTGCCGCCAGCAGCATTATTCGTCGCTGTTACGACGTTTACGCCGCAGCAACACGCTGCCCGTACCCGCCGCCAGCAGCATGGCACCGTAGGGCGCAGCGTCCAGCAGCAGGCCCGTGGGCGTGGGTGCGGTGCGGCTGTTGGTGACCGTGATGGTCTTGTCCGCGGCGGCCATCGTCTGGGCGTCCGAGGTTTTGTCGTCGCTGCCGGTTTTGGTGATGCCGTCCCAGGTGGTGGTGTAACTTGACGCTGTATCGCCGGATTCCGTGATGATGTAGCCCGTGTTAGCGGGCAGGCCGGTGACCTCGATCTTTTCGCCGCCGGTGATGCCGGCTTTGACTTCAGCGGTGCCGTCTGCGTTGAAGGTGACGGTGTCGCCGGTGATGGTGGAGAAATCTGCCGATTCACCGCCGGTTTTTACCGTGACCGAGCTGGCGTGGGGCGTTTCGTCCGGGTCGTCCAGCGCGATGGTAAAGGTGAACTCGTCGCCGGCATTGGCAAAGTTGCCGCTGAGGTGCTTGACCACCGAGAGGCCGTAGGCGGCGTAGGTGTTGGTGATCTCGCCCGCCTTGGCCGTGCCGTCTGCGTTGACGATGTTGACCTCGCTGATCTCCAGGCTGCCGTCCGGTGCGGTGGGATCGGTGTTGACAACCCGCACCACGATGTAGCGGGCGGCGGTGTCCTGCGTCAGGCCGGTGATGCCGGCAGCATTCTCCGTGAGGGAGAAGATGTAGTCGCCCGGGGCGGTGAAGTCGTCGCTGTCAAAGGTGAAAGGGACTGTGACGGTGTTGGCCGTGCCGCCCGTAAAGGCGGCGGTGAGCTCGGTGGATTTGATCTGCGCGGCCGTGCCTTTGACGGCAGTGCCGGCCGCCCAGGAGGGCAGGTTCGCGACCGTGCCGACCGTGAAGGTGATGCTGCCGTGGGGCACGCCCGCGCCGGGGGCAGCGGTCATGTCGATGGTTTTGGTCAGCTGGGCGGTGTAATCCGCGGCCAGCACGCCGGGCGCTGCGGTACCTGCCAGCAGGGCAGCCGCAGCAATGGCAGCGGTAAATTTGCCGAATTTGGCGCGGGAAATGTAGGTGGTCTTCATAGGTGGTTCCTCTCTTCCAACATGGATTTATGTTGCTTTCACTGGGGTTGCAGCAGGGTTTACAGCCCGCTGCGGCGCAGGGCGGCCAGGGCCGTGCCCAGCACTTGCCGCTGTGGGATGGGGCCGTAGAGGCGGCTGTCCGCCCCCGTGGTGCGGGCATCGCACAGCAGGAAAAGCTCGCCCTCCGCGAGAGTGACGGGGTAGTCCGGGCCGCCCTCGACCGGCTGGGTAGGGGTGGTGATGTCCGGCTCGGCCACCGTACTGCCGTTGATGATGAGCGCGCCGGTGTCGGTCACAGTGACGGTATCGCCGCCACGCGCCGCGATGCGCCCAAGGTGGAGCGTGCCGTCCTGCCGGTAGAGCACGACCTGCCCGGCCGCGGTGCCGCGCTCGAACCGGCTGAACAGGACGAGGTCGCCGCCGCACAGGCGGGGCGCCATAGCGCTGCCCGGCACCACCGCCAGCCCGAACACGACCCCGAACAGCACCCCGCACAACGCGGCGAACACCGCCAGGCGGGTGAGGAAGCGTCGAATTTCCGCTTTAGCACGTGCTTTTTCCTTGTCAGTAGTCAGAAGGTCTTCCCGCGGCATGGGTCACACCTCCCTGCGGCGCAGCAGCCGCCAGCCCAGCCAGCACAGGCCGACCAGTGCCAGGTAGGGTGCCGCGCCGGTGTGCAGGCCGGTGGGGATGCCCACGTTGCGGGTGTTGATGCAGGTGATCTCGGCGGGTTGGGCCCGGGGCACTTGCAGCGTGCAGGTTACGCCGGTGGGGCCGTCGTCGCCGTTGAGCTGCCAGCTGACCGTGTGGTCGCCGGGGTCGGTCTCAGTCAGGGTGAGGGTCTGGTCCGCGCGCAGGTGGGTGAGGGTGACGCTGCCGCCGCTGCGCAGGGTGAAGCCGGTGTCGGTCAGCGCCGCGCCGTCACCCGCCGTGGTGTACGCGCTGCCCTGGCGGATCTGGGTGGTGTCCAGCGTGGCGGTGAAGGAGAAGTTTTTCGTAGTATCGCCCATATCGCCCACCACTTTTTTGGTGATCGTGACGGACAGGTAGGGTTCGTAGGTGTTGGTGAAGTGCGCCTCGACCGTGCCGCCTGCTGTGACGTCCAGCGATTGGGTGCGGTCGGCGGTGGGAGTGGTCAGGTAGTAGTTGGTCAGGTCCGGCGCGGCGGATTCGGTCACGGTGTAGCTGGCGGGGGCCAGGCCCGGCAGGGTCACGCTGCCTGCGCCTTTGATGGAGAGTGTCAGGCGGCCGTTTGAATCCGGGCTGACGGCAGCCGGGGCATCCGCCGGGCGGGCGCCCGCGCTATACTGCGGCGTGTAGCTGCCTGCGGCAACGGATGCGATCGTAAAGGTGTTGACTGTTTCTGCGAAGTCAGCTTGCAGGGCATCGTCGGCATCGTCGGGCAATTGCTTGGTGATGGTCAGGCTGCCGGTGGCGCGGGCGTAGGTGTTTTCAAACTGGATATTTGTTGCCGCCTGGGCGGTCAGTGCAATGCCGCTGTGTATCGGTGTATCGGTCACGTCTGTCCACACGCCGCCGTCTTTTACGGTGCGTACCAGCGTGCAATCGTAACCGGTGGGTTCACCGCGGGCGGTCTCGGTCACAGCGTAGTTGTAGGTGTTGCCGCTGCTGTCCGTCAGGGGCAGCTCCAGCGTGTATTGCAGCACGTTGGGGTTGATGCTATCCGCTTGCATCGCGCTGCCGCTGAAGTCCCCCACGATCTGGCGGTCCGAGTTGACCACGGTAAAGTGCAGATTTTCTTTAGCCTGTATCAGCTCAGCATCGGTCAGGGCGGTGCCGTCGGTTTTCAGCAGCGTTTTGGTAACGCGCAGGATGCCGCTGCCCGCAGCGGGGGGCACAGGGTCGGTGCTGAACCAGACGCGGTCAATGAGGTTGCCGCGCTTGAGGCCCTCCTCGCTGTCGCCGCTGGCGCTGGCCACCGCCACAAAGAAGAACCGGCTGACGTACTGCCCCGCCGGGACCGTGTAGGTACCGTTGTGTACGCCCCATGCGGTGCAGCCATCCGAGATATTGCCGTCCACAATGTAGTTGCGGATGGGCACATTCACGCCGTTCACCGTGATGCTGCCGTTCAGAGCTTCCTGGATGGCGGCGCGGGTGGTCTTATTTTTCAGCGCGTCGGTGATGTCCTGGGCCACATCCACCGGAGCGATCAGCAGGGCCATCGTGTCAGTGCCGTCGCGGCCCGCGTGAGCCAGGCTCCAGTTTAAGGTAGCGCCGGGCACGGTCAGCACGTCCTGGTACAGGGCGCCGTAAGCCTGGCAGTTCAGTTCGGCAAACTGGCCGCCATCGTAGGCCTTGCCGATGGCGTAGGCCTGGGTCACGTCGTTGGGGTCTGTGTAAGTTTCTTTTATCGCATTACCCTTGCGGTCCCATCCTGTAATAACAGTGTCCGTATAAACGGTCGTGGTCGCGTCGGCAATCTCGATAAATTTTCCCTTGACACCATCACCCCAGCGATTGCTCTCGGTAGTTGTATACCAGTAAATGCTTCTGGTCGTTTCCGCATCCCGCGTCTGCAAAAAGTGGGCACGCTGATGGTCTTCTGGGTAACAGAAGCGGTCACTTGCAAAATTGCCATCGCTGACCACCGGATACTCAAAGCTACCGTTTTGCAGCTGCACATAATAGTTTACCTGAGCCTCGGCTTGCAGGGCGCCGCTGCCGGAGGCGACATCCACCTTATAATGGTAGCGGTCGGTGTCGGCGGCGCTGGGGTCACTTTGGCGGGCCAGCAGAGTATCCAGCGCTGCGTTCAGCGCGTGGGGGCGTTCGGCGGTCAGGTTCTTGTCTGAACCATTAACGGCCTGGCCCGTGACCTGCTGCCAGCTGCCATCCGCGCCGGTCTTGCTGCGATACCAGGTGTAGGTCACGCCGTCCACCGGGTCACTTTGTCCGTTGACAACTGCTATCAGCTCGCCCGTAGATTTGATGTTATCCTGTATCTTCACGCTGCGCAGCGTTACCGCCTGCACCGCCGGTTCATCCTCGTCATCCGGCGGGTCGGCGCTTTCAGGCGTGGCGGTGGTGGCCGGTGTCGTGCTTGGCGTGGGTATGGACAGCTCGTCCCCGGTCGTGTTCTCCCCTGCCGGGTCCTCCTCGGCCGGGCCGGGCGGCGCAGGTGCCGGCTCTGCCGGGGCGGCGGTCTCGCTGGTGGCGATCTCGGTATGTAGCGGTCCCGATAATGGCGGGTCCTCAGCAAAAGCGGCATTGGCGGCCCCAGCCGCAAGGCAAAAGGCCATAAGCCCTGCCAACAGACGTTTGTTCATGGCGGTTCCTCCCCCGTTTGATCCGGGCGGCCTGTGGGACAAGCCGTCCGCTGATTTCAAGGCTGAGTATACCCCCGCCAACGGGGAAAAAACGTCACACGCAGGTTCACACAAAAAAAGACAGCCCGCACTGTTTTCTGCAGTACGGGCTGTCCCTAAATCTCTTAAATCTATTCCGTTATACGGTCGTCACCAGCGTCTGGCAGGTGCCGGTCACGGCGTAGGGGCCGCTGGCTGCGGGCAGGAAGTAGCTCTCGCCCTTCTTCACAGCCACGGTCTCGCCGCCGCTGGTCAGGGTGCCTTCGCCATCGGTGATGAGCAGCGAGACAAAGCTCTTCTCGTCCGCCACGCCCTCAAAGGCGCCGTTTCTGGCATCCACCGTGAAATACTCGCACTGGGCCAGATGTCCGCCAAAATCATGCTTTACCGGCGGGGTGCACAGGGTCACATCCAGCGCCTTTTCCACATGCAGGGCTCGGGGCTTGCCGTCGGCGCCGACGCGGCCGTAGTCGTAAACGCGGTAGGTCACGTTGGAGTTCTGCTGTACCTCGGCCACCACGATGCCCTTGCCGATGGCATGCAGCGTGCCCGACGGGATAAAAAAGCAATTCCCCTTGTGCACAGGCACGGCGTTCAAAACCTCCGTCAGGGTGTTGTTTTTGATGCGCTCGGCAAATTCCTTTTTGCTGATCTCATGGTCAAAGCCATAGTACAGAAAGGCGTTCGGCTCACAATCCAGCACGTACCACATCTCAGTCTTGCCGTACTGGTGCTCATTTTTCAGTGCGTACTCATTGAAGGGGTGTACCTGGATGGACAAATCGTTCCTTGCATCGATAAATTTTATCAAAACCGGGAACTGTTCAAATTTTGCGCAATCGGTGCCCAGGGCTTCCGGGTGAGCGGCCGCATAATCAGCCAGGGTGGTACCGTCGGGCAGGTAGCTGGGGCCGTCCGGGTGGCAGGAGAGCACCCAGGCTTCGGCCAGCGGGTCCAGATCGCTCTGCACGCCAAAATCGGTGCGCAGACGGCTGCCGCCCCACAGGTAGTCTTTGCAGCTGGGGGTCAGTTTGATGATTGCCATAAACAGGTTGCTCCTTTTTTAAATAGAAGGTCTTTTGCAGGCACCTCGCCGTAGTCCCCTCCACAGGGGCAAGCCCAGGGTGTGCAGCACAAAGCCGGTGCTGCTATAAAGGCGGCTTCCGGCGCGGTGAAGCTTTCGCCGGGAGCCAGCGTCCAGGCAAAATGGTAGGGGTGGATACCCTACGGTTTGCATGTACCTGTATTATACTCCCCCGGTCTCGGGCAGGTCAACCCGAATTCAGCTAATGTTTAAGCGGCCATTTTAGTTAATTGGCAAAAAAAGACGTCCCCGTCGGCTGCTTGGGGCAACGACGGGGACGTCAGCATGCAGAAAAAGCTGATTCAGCTTTATGGGAAATTGCTGTTCGGGTTACTGGTGGTTACGCTTTTTCAGGGCAAAGGCCACGCCAAAGGCACCCAGAGCACCCAGGCAGGCAACCGCCAGCGGGACGATAGGCATATCATCCGAAGTCTGCGGGATAACACCGGTGGTCTTAGCCACGGGTGCGGTGGTCTCGGCCGCGGTAGCGGTCACGGTAGTGGGCTTCTGAGTAGCGGCAGGGGCCGTCGGCTGCGGCTTGGTCTCGGTTTTGCGCTGGATCCACAGCTGCGTGCCATAGAACGGGTTTGCCGTGCCGAGGCACAGGCCCTGGTTGGTAACAGCAAACACGCGCAGACCATGGTTATAGGGATCACCAAAGCCGCTGGTGGTCAGCGTTTCAAAGTTCACACCGTCAGAAGTAACATACATGTCAAAGCCGCGGCTTGCGGTGCGCATGTAATGCAGGCAGACAAGGACGCTCTTGATCTTGTCCCAGGTCTCCTGGTTCAGCAGCTTTTCAAAAGCAGCTTTCAGGTCATCACCCAGATCATACTCAGCGGCCAGCTGTTCATACTGGTCCAGCATGGTCTCGTAGTAGTCAGAGAAATCCTGCAGACTGGTAATACGATCCTCCACAGAATTTTCCGAGGACAGTACTCCCATCTCCGTATCATTGCCCAACACATCGGGGGCTATCTCCATCATGTCAGTCAGGTCAGCTGCCTCACTGGCGAAGGAATCTTCAACTTCCACTGCCATGTCATCCATATACATAGCCGTTTCCGGGGTGGCGGTCTCCGGCGTAGCCTGCATTTCATAGGTATCCACCGGGTTGGTGTTGTTCTTTTCGTACAGCAGTTCCAGCAACTCCTTGATGTACTGCAGCTGGGTCGCCCACTGCTCGGGCGTCATGCCGATAATATCGCCGTTGGAGAACTGGCCGATGGGCTCCAGCAGGCTGCTGGTATCAAAAGTGCCGATGTACAGCTTGCCATCGTATACTTCCATACGCCAGATGTACTGGTTCTCGTTATGGCCGAAACCGGAACCAATGCCAGAAATACCGCCGTTGGGGAACATGGTGGTGGCATCACCGACCAGCAGCTCAATGTTTTCGTCCTTGTCCATGCGATACAGGTTTACCGACTGTTCCAGGTTGGCGTTGACGAAGCTGCAATCCACACCGCCCAGGGAACCATCGCTGCCCTCGCCGGTCTTGTTGAAAAGGATGCGCTCCATGGCGATCTGCTCGTCGTTGTACTCGCCGATATAGAGGTGGTCTTTGTAAACGATCAGGTTGGCTGCGCCGGAACGGGTACGCTCCGGGTCGATGCCGAAGGTGTAGCGGGCGCTGTCCTTCTCCTGGTCGCCGATCAGCGGGGTCCAGGTAAAGGTGCCGTCGGCGTTTTCGTCGCCGCGCACGATGGCGAAGGACTGCATCGTGTTGTCATCGGGGGCATTCTCCTCGGTGCCGGTGCAGATGGAAACATACAGGTGGCCGTTGTACTCGACCATATCCCACACGGAACCGCCGTAGATGCTGTCGCGGTAGGTGTAGGCCGGGTAGTCAAACAGGTCGCCCTGGCTGGCAATCACGGTAAAGCCCTCAGAGGGGTTCGACGAAGCCAGGATGGTAGCGCCGCTCTTGCCGGTGGTGGCATCGGCGAAAACATTGCTGATCACGAGCTTGCCGTTATACACGCACATGCCGCGGATACCGGTAGAAATGCCCTTTTTGTAAGCGGCGCCATAGTCCTGCATGGAGGACAGGCCCACGTAAACAGCCTTGTAGCTGTCGTCCTTGGGGTCGATCTCATACACGCTGGGCAGGCCGCTTTTCCCGTTTACATGGACACTGCCGCAGAAATACAGCTTACCATTATAAACGATAGCGTTGCGGAACAGCGGTGCCATGCCGTTGAGGGAGTTGGACATCAGCAGCTTGGTCTCGCCGGTCTTGGTGTTTACCTTGACCAGGATGCCGCCGCCGTCAGCGCCGTCCTCGTGGCCATAATAGAAGGTGCCGTTGAACATGGCCTTCAGGCCGGCTTCCATAACGTCCTTATCGAACTTGTCGCCCAGGATATTCTGCATCAGGGTCAGCGTGTTGCCCATAGCCGAGTAGCAGGTACCCACATACATCCAGTCACCGTAAGCAACAGCGGACCAGCTGTAGTTCTGGCCGCGGTCGCCCGCGTTGTAGTTCGGGTCGCTGGGGTCGGTGATCACATCTACCGCACCGTTGCCGATATAATCCACGATGCCGTCTGCCGACATGGTGCCCTTGGTGGGGTGGGAGATCTTTTCAAACGTATAGTTGCCTGCCGTGTACGTTACTTTCTGCGTCCCTTCGGCAAACGCAGGCAGGGCAGTGGCTGTAAGCAGTGCCGCGCCCAGGGCCAGCGCTGTAATGCGCTTTGCAATTCCATTCAGGTGCATGCTTGGTTACCTCATCTCTGATTCTTTATTTCCTTCTTCTTTTGGCATTTATACAATAAACCTATAAAATACCAGATATAAGTATAATACCCCTCCCCGCTAAATTTTGTCAATCTTTATCGGCCAATATTTTTAATGATTAAGATGACTTTTCTGTACTGCACAAAAAACAGCGCCTTTCTGTTATACAGAAAAGGCGCTTTGCCAGTTTACTTTGTTACAAATTAACTTTTTCCAGAATTGAAACCACCTCGGCCTCCGTCAGCCGGTAGCGTACCGGCTCCGGCGGGGCCTCTCCGGTGCGCAGCGGGTACTGCCAGTACACCACATCCAGCCAGCGGCCAAACTTGTAGCCGCTGTGCTTTTCCACAAAACTTTTGGTAAAGCCCATCCGTTTGTGGAATTCGTGGCTCGCCTTGTTCTCGCCGGTCACAATGGCAAAGGCGTTATAGTAGCCCTGCATCCGCAGCAGCTCCAGCAGGGCGGTGTACAGGCGCTTGCCCAACCCCTGGCCGATGCAATCCGGCGCGCAATAAATGGTAGCCTCCACATTCCAGGCATAGGCCTCGCGGCTGTGCCAGGGGTGGGCGCAGGCAAAGCCCTGCAAACGGCCGTCCGGGGTGATGGCTACCAGAAACGGTGCTTTTTCCAGCACACCCGCAATGTTGGCGGCATACTCCTCGGCCGTGGAAAGCCGGTACTGGAAAGTCTGGGTGCCATGCAGCACGTACCAGTTGTACAGCTCGGCCACCGCCGCGCCGTCCGCCGGGGTAGCCATGCGGATGGTGATACGGTTGTCCGCCGCCCACTTTGCCGCCAGGGCTTCTTTTTCAGCCTTGGGCAGTTTTTTGATGGCGGCTTCGCGCTTTAAGGCCGCGCTTTTGTCAGCGCAGCGCTCGGCATAGGCAAGGCGCACAGCCGGGCCGCCGTGGCTTTTGGTGTACTTGGCCCCGCCCTTGCCGGTGCGGTGGGCCTTTAAGCGGCGGGCCAAGTCGTTGGTCCAGCCGCCGTACAGGCTGCCGTCCGGGCAGCGCAGCAGATAGACCCAGGCGGTTTCGGGGGCAGGCTGGCAGGCATCTGCCAGGCTGGGGGCCGGGCCCCGCAGGCTTTTCCCGCTCATTCGCTCACCTTGCGGCCCGCGGCGCGCAGGGTGCGGCGGCAGGCCTCGATGGCCGTCTCTTTATCGTCCGCCGTAATCAAGAACCGGCTGGGGTGGCAGAACCGCAGCCCCAGGCCGCTGATCTGGCGCAGCTGGGCTTCCGGTTTACCGGCCCACGCGGGCGGGAACGGCTGTTTGCTGCGTTTTGTGCGGTGGTCGGTCACACACTGGGCACTGTAGCCGCCGCGCTGGCTGGGGTAGACCACAAACAGCGCATCGGTCTTGTACAGGCCGTTTTTCCAGGGCATGTAGGCGGGCAGCACCACGATGCCGTCCTTCATGTTGGCATAGGCGCGGCGCACGGTGTCGTCGGCGCGGTTGACAGCGTTGGCGGCGGCGATCTCGTTTTCCAAAATCTTTTTGGCCACCGGCACGGCGCGCCAGAAGCACTCGTCCGGGTCGTCCTTCGAGTCCCACAGCGGATTGAAGCTGCCGATGGCGTCAGCCAGAGAGTTCTGCTCTCCGGTGTTATCGTTCAGATCCAACGGCTGGATGAAGTTTTCGTCCAGCAGGCGGGCCTGATGCTCGCCCACCAGCTGGGCGCCCAGCACCTGCCACAGCAGGCCGAACGCCGCGTAGGGCACGCCGTTAGGGCGAGTCTCGCGGGGCTCCTGGTGGTGGTCGAACATGCCACCGCCGACATCATAGACGATGCCGTCGAAATCATCGGGCACCACAAAGCCGCGCGTGACCTGGATGTCCGGCCGCACAATTTGCAGCAGTGCGGTGGAGAACACGTCATCCGCGTGGAATTTGCCCCCGTGGGTAAAGCCTTTTGCAGGTATTTTCATGGTTTGCTCCTACGTTTAATTTATCGCCAATTTGTAGGGGCAGATGCTCGCCATCCGCCCGCGGGTCGATGCAGGCATCGACCCCTACAGAAGTATTTGCTTTGTTTACTTACCAACCACATCCCAATGCTTATCGTTGTGGTTCAGCACTTCGCAGCCGGTCTCGGTGACAAGGACCAGGTCCTCCACACGCACGCCGAACTCTCCCGGCAGGTAAACGCCCGGCTCGATGGAGAAGATCATGCCCGGGCGCACCTCGGTCCGGTTGGCACTGCTGACATCGCCCTTCTCGTGGTCGGTCTGGCCGATGAAGTGGCCCAGACGATGGTTGAAATACTCGCCGTAACCGGCCTCGGTGATGAGGTCACGGGCAGCGGCGTCCAGGTCGCACAGCTTTACGCCCGGCTTGATAAGGGCCTCGGCGGCCTCGTTGGCGCGGCGCACCAGATCGTGCACGGCGGCCTGCTTCTCGGTGGGCTGGCCGCAGAACCAGGTGCGGGTCATGTCGCTGCAATAGCGGTCCTTCACACAGCCCATATCAAACAGCACGCAGTCACCCTCTTTCAGCACGGTGTCATCCGGCTCGTGGTGGGGGTCGGCGGCGTTGGCGCCAAAGGATACGATGGTGGTAAAGCTGGGGCCTTCGCAGCCATGGGCGCGGAACCGGGCGTCGATGAACTCGGCCACCTGGCGCTCGGTCATGCCGGCCTTGACGTAGTGCTTGGCTTCCTCATTGACCAGGTCGTTGATGTGGGAGGCTGTGCGCATAAGCTCCTGCTCGGCCTCATCCTTGCAGGCGCGGCAGTTATCCACGCAATCGCTGGCCAGTTTTACCGGCATAGCGGGGTGGGCTTCCATCAGCGGGATCAGGAACCTGGCGGGCCATTCCTTATCGATGCCCAGCGGCTTGCCGGCATCCACCACGACGGCAATTTGCTCAACAGGCGCGTCGGTGTCGGTATGCCAGATAGTCTGGCACGGCGGGTTGGGCACGTTGAACAACTTATTCAAAAAAAGCGTGGGTTCGCCTGCTACCGGCAGGTAGAGGGCCAGCAGGCGCTCGTAGGGTTCCACGGCTACGCCGGTCAGGTACCACACGCTCTTGGGGTCACATACGATCATCTGGGTCAGGCCGCAGCTTTCCAGCGCGGTGCGCACCCGGGCGATACGTTCAGCATGAATCTTTTCCACTAAAATCATCATCCTTCCCTTGGCATTATAACATGGTTAGCCACGGCTTGCAATTCTTATAAAGAGCCTGTACAATAAAATTACGAGGTGATGTTTATGAAACTGATGATCGCATCGGACCTGCACGGGTCCGCTTACTATACCCATCAGCTGTTGGACGCCTGGGACCGCGAGGGTGCCTCGCGCTTATTTTTGCTGGGTGATATTTTGTACCACGGCCCCCGCAACGACCTGCCCGAAGGCTACGCCCCCAAAGAGGTGCTGGCGATGCTGAACGAGCGCAGGAACCGCATCTTCTGCGTGCGCGGCAACTGCGACGGCGAGGTAGACCAGATGGTGCTGGACTTTCCCATCATGGCAGATTATGCGGTGCTGACCGGGGGCGAGCGGCTGATTTACGCCACCCACGGCCATGTGTACAACACTGCCCACCTGCCGCCGCTGCAGCCCGGCGACATTTTGCTGCATGGCCACACCCACGTGCCCGCCTGGCAGGCGTTTGGCGAGGGGAACCTCTACCTCAACCCCGGCTCGGTCTCCCTCCCCAAAGAAAACAGCCCCCACAGCTACCTGACGCTGGAGGGCGGAAAATTTTTGTGGAAAGAACTGGATGGAACGGTGTACCATGAACTGAATATTTAATTGCAACATAAAAAGGCTCCCTCTCAGAGGGGGCCTTTTTGCCTTTTTATTCCTGTATGGTCCGCTCAAAGCGGTCGATTTTTTCCACCTTGCCTACTACCGATACGGTATCCCCTTCTTCAAAGCGATAATCCGCGGCAAACTCCACATCGGTGCGGTGGTCGCGCTCAACGGCGATGATGTTGATGCCGTAAACCTTGCGCACGTCCAGTTCGCGGATGGTGCGGCCCAGCAGCTTGCCGCCCACGGCGATGCGGCGCACCTCGACGCCGTCATCCAGAGCGATGTAATCCAAAAGATTGCCCGAGATCAGCCGCTTGCCGATGCGCACGGCCATGTCGGCCTCCGGGTAAACCACCGTGGCACCCAGGCGCTTGAGCACCTCGCCGTGCACCTCGCTGGCGGCTTTGGCAATGACCTGGGGCACGCCCAGTTTGATGACCAGCATCGTGGTCAGGATGCTGATGTCCACCTGCTCGCCGATGCACACCGTAACCGTGCCGCAGTTCTGCATGCCGGTCTCCTTTAAGGCGTCCTCGCTCAGGTTATCCACCACAAAAGCGTAGTCGGTATAGCGGCGCACCGCCTTGACCTTCTCCTCGTTTTTATCAATGGCGATGACCTCTTTGCCCGCTTCGGCCAGCGTCTGCACCAGTGCCGTGCCGAACCGTCCCAAGCCGATCACACCGTAAAGGTCGGTTTTCAGTTGTTTTTTCATCTAATCATTCCTTTCTGCCTCCCTCTGCGAGGGAGGTGTCTGCGCGACAACGCAGACGGAGGGAGAGACATCACCATAGTTGCACCTTGGGTAAAGTCTCTCCCCACCCGCTTCGCGGGAGCCCCCTCGCAGAGGGGGGCCTCTCGGGGTATATCACCCTATCGTAATGGCTTCTTCGGTATATTTGGCGCTGGGCTCCGGGCGGGAGACCCAGAGGGACAGCAGCGTGAACGCACCCACGCGGCCAATGAACATCGTAGCGATCAGCACCACCTTGCTGGCGGCATGCAGGCTGGGGGTAATGCCCATCGTCAGGCCCGCCGTGCTGTAGGCCGAGATCTGCTCAAACAGCAGCTGCACAAAGCTGTGCTGCGGCTCCAGCACGCAGAGCACGAAGGTGCCCACAAACACCACGATGGTGCCCAGCAGCGTGATGGTAGCGGCTTTGGTCAGGCTTTCCTCCGGCAGGCGGCGCCTGAACGCACCCAATCTGCGCTTGGAGAAGATGCTGCGCACCTCCTGCATCAGCACAAAAAAGGTGGTAGTCTTGATGCCGCCGCCCGTAGACCCAGGCGACGCGCCGATGAACATTAAGATCATCATCACCAGCAGCCCGGCATTGGTCATGGCGCCAATATCGATGGTGGAAAAGCCCGCCGTGCGGGGGGTGATGCTTTGGAACAGCGCCGCCAAAAAGCTGATCGGCTCGGTCAGCCAAAGCAGCATCGCACCGCCCAAAATCAGCACGGCCGTGGTGGAAAGCACCACCTTGCTGTGCAGCGTCAGCTTGCGGAACCGCCCGCGGCAGCGCAGTACATCCAGCATCACCATAAAGCCGATGCCGCCCAAGACGATCATTCCATCGGTGACAAGGTTCAGCCAAAGGTTATTGCAGTAGGGGATCAGGCTGTGGCCGCCGCCCAGCACATCGAACCCTGCATTATTAAAGGAAGCGATCGCGTGGAACACGCTGATCCAGGCGGCATGCAGCGGCGAATAGTCCCGGGCAAACACCGGGTAGCTGGCCACCGCGCCGATGCCCTCCACCAGCAGAGTCATAGCCATAATGGCCCGCACCAGCTTGACCATGCCCTCGAAACTTTCCACGTTGAGGGCCTCCCGCACCAGGCTGCGGCCGCGAAAGCTGATACGCCGCCCCGCCGCAATGGCCAGCCCCATGCTGACCGAGGATATACCCAGGCCCCCCAGCTGCATCAGCACTGCCAGCACGGCCTGGCCGAACAGCGTAAAGGTATCGCCGGGGTCCACCGTGACCAGCCCGGTCACGCAGACAGCGCTGGTGGCGGTAAACAGGGCGTCCAGCCCCGGCAGCCGCCCGGCCCCGCGCACCGCGATGGGCAGCGAGAGCAGCGCCGCGCCGATGAAGATGAGCACCGCAAAGCCAAAGGCGATGGTGCGCGCAGGGGACTGCTGTTTTGTGATTTTTTTGAAGTTTTCCACATTTTCACCTGTGCTTCGTAAATTATTTCCACTTTACCACGAAAGGGCGGATGCGTCAAGCAGTACTTGACGAAGCACACCAGGCGTGGTATAGTTACCCTATATTTTACCGGGAAGGAGGGCACACCCATGCGCTGGCGCTTTGGTGTTCTTTTTCAGAAAAAAGGAAACCCTTAAGCAATCAGAGCTATAAGTGTGCCCATTTTTAAATTGAACCATCCCGGCAAAGCAAGGTTGAAGTGTACACTATCGACCCCGCAGCTTTGCTGTGGGGTCGTTTATTTTTGGGCACCTATTTCTTGTATGTCTAAGGCAACACCGCACAATTCCCGCCTAACGGCTTAAGCACCGCTCCGGCGGCTGCGGCACGGCATCTGCGTTGCCAAAATGCTCGATAATACACAAAGTATTATCTGCGCTTTTGGCTTAGCATCTGCCGCACCTCGCTCGCCGTATCGGCACTTAGAATTATGCGGTATTGCCCTAAAGAAAGGGTGTTCCCGATGAATTTACCAAAGCAATTGCGCGCGGTGCGCGTGTACTCGTTTACCTCCTGCCTGCGGCTGACCGATGCCGTCTGGGTGGCGCTGCTGGCTGCCCGTGGCTTTACGCTGGCGCAGATCGGTCTGGCCGAAGCTGTTTTCCACCTCACCAGTCTGCTGTGCGAGGTACCCAGCGGCGTGGCCGCTGACCTGCTGGGGCGGCGGCGGAATCTGGCCGTCAGCGCTGTGTTTGAGATTTTCTCCGATGTAACGATGGCGTTTTCTCCCAATCTGGCCGCTGTATGCGCCGCCATGGCACTGAAAGCGCTGGCCTACACGATGATCTCCGGCACGCTGGAGGCTCTGACCTATGACAGCCTGAAAACTGCCGGGCGGGAAAACGAATATTTGCAGGCTGACGCAAAAATCTCGGTTTTGCAAAAGCTGGCCACAGCGCTGGGGTCGCTGGCAAGTTTACTCTCCGATGTGCTGCAATTTGCCGGGTTTTACCTGGCCAATGCAGCGATCTGCTTTTGCTCGCTGCTGGCGGTGCTGACTTTGCAGGAGCCTCTGGTGACCGAGGCCCAAGCTGCGCGGCAGCAGAATCCCTTTGCGGATATAGCCGCCCGCCTGCGCGTCCATATCACAGATAGTGCGGCCGTGCTGCGCACTACGCCGCTGGCGGTGCGGCTGATCACTGCGGATGCCATCATCTCGCTGCCCAGCTACCTGACCACGATGTTTGTACAGCAGCGGCTGGTCACGCTGGGGTGGGATGCCTCCTGGCTGTTCGTCTCTCCCCTGCTGGCCTCGGCTGCCGCCATGGTATGCACAGCGCTGGCACGGCGGCTGCATCCCGGGAAATTGCGCCCGCTGTACCGACTGTGTGCCCTGGTCTGCGGCGGTGGTGTGCTGTTGGCCGGGGCCGGGCCTGCCTGGGGTTGCCTGGTGGGGCCGATGCTGGTGCAGGCATCGTTGAGCGTGTGGTTTCTGCACGCGATGCAGCGGTTCAATGATGCCATCCCCAGCGACCGCCGGGCCACGCTGATCAGCGTTGACAGTATGGCTTACAGCGTGCTGATGATCCCCGCCAGCCCGCTGATCGGGCTGATCGCCGATGTGACCGGCCTGGCCGGGGCGGGACTTTGCGCTTTGGGCGGGTTGGTGCTGCTTTCGGCCCTGGCGCTGCCGGGCAGAAAATAATTCACGATACATCGCAGTTGCAACTACCCGTTGACAAACTTCCAGCTCCACTTTCTTGCCCCGCAACCGGGAAAAATGGTAGAGTGCAGACAGTAAAACAACCCCGAACAACCAAGAGGAGGTTTTCCCCATGATCTTTGCTGACAAACTCATTACCTTACGCAAGAAAGCGGCCTGGTCCCAGGAGGAATTGGCTGAAAAGCTGGGCGTGACCCGGCAATCGGTCTCCAAGTGGGAGGGCGCCCAATCGGTACCCGACATCGACAAAATTTTGCAGTTAGCCCGTCTGTTCGGCGTGACCACCGACTACTTATTAAAAGAGGAACAGGGCGAGCCGGAATATACCGCCGAGGATGACACCCCTGCCCTGTGCAAGGTCACACTGGCCCAGGCCAACGACTGCCTGGCCAAAGCGCAAGCCAACGCGCCCAAAATGGCGCTGGCCACGGCGCTGTGTATTGTAAGCCCTGTCCCGCTGATCTTCCTCGGCGCACTGTCAACCAACAGCCTGTTCCCCCTCAGCGAGGGAGCTTCCGCCGGCCTTGGGCTGACCATCCTGCTGGTGCTTATTGCTGTAGCTGTCGTTCTTTTCATGCAGTGCGGCGCGGCCGTTAAGCCTTACGAATTTCTGGAAAAAGAGCCCATCGACACCGAGTACGGCGTGACCGGTCTGGTGCAGGAACGGCGGGATGCTTTTGCCGCCCGGTACAACAGCGCCAACACCCTGGGCACTGTACTGTGCATCCTGGCCGCTGTGCCGCTGTTCGCCGTCACGATGCTGACGGACACCGAAGTCCTGTCGGCATCCGCCGTCTGCCTGCTGCTGGTTTTGGTGGCCTGCGGCGTCTACGCCTTTGTGCGGGTGGGTACCATCCAGGATGCCATGGATCAGCTGTTGGAAACAGGCGACTTTACCCGCGACGCCAAAGCCCGCAAGGGGATCATCCGCGCAGTATCGGCGGCGTACTGGCTTGTGGTCGTGGCCATCTTCCTGTTCTACACCTTCGGCCCCTATGGCAACGGCCAGCCGCAGTACAGCTGGTTCATCTGGGCCATTGCCGGCGTGGTATTTGCCGCCGTGATGGTGGTGATGAAAGCCGTCCAGCGCAAAAAGCAATAAATCTCTTTACATTTTCCAAAAACGCGCGTACAATAAGGCCATCTTATAAAGTAATGCTGCAGGCTTCCCGCCCGCCGGGCGGGAAGTGCGCAGTGCTGCTTTACCAATTAAGAGGGAGTTGTTTTGTATGAAGCGTATCGTATCCGATAAAGCCCCCGCCGCTCTCGGCCCTTATGTGCAGGCCGTAGACACCGGCAGCACCGTTTACTGCAGCGGCCAGCTGGGCCTGGATCCCGCCACCGGCGTTCTGCCCGAGGGCGTGGTCGCACAGACCCACCAGTCCCTGAAGAACCTGCAGGCTGTACTGGCTGAGGCTGGACTGACGCTCGATAACGTTGTCAAGACCACGGTCTTTGTGCAGGACCTGGGCGACTTTGGCACCGTGAACGAGATCTATGCCCAGTATTTCCACGAGTATCCCGCCCGCAGCTGCGTGCAGATCGCCGCCCTGCCCAAGAATGCCCTGGTGGAGATCGAGTGCATCGCCGCGCGCGGTTAACATCACAAACAACAAGGCCCTGCCTTTCGGCAGGGCCTTGTTCCCTTTTATAAGGGGCTTAAATCACATTATACTCTTTCAGCAGCTTTTCCACTTCGGTGCCCTCGATCTTTTTCAGGGCCTCTTTCAGGGCCAGCTTGCCTACCAGCGGCATCTCCATGTCGGTGATCTTTTTGCCGTCGCGCAGTTTCACGGTGGCATCCAGCAGGCAGCGGATGTCATACACGCTGCCCCAGACCTCGGGCACGCCGCGGTCGACGTTCAGCAGGGTGTAAACAGCCTCCATACCGGTGCGGATGGAATACTCAGTGGTAAAGATGGTGTCGCGCTCAGTCTCTGCGAACTGGCCCAAGAAGGCGAAGTTCACAGCACCCTCGGGCACGACATCGGGGCGGTCGCCCGCAGCGCGCGGCATAAAGAAGGCATCGATATACGGCATCATGCAGGGCACGGTGTTGGCGCTGTTGGTCGCCAGCTCCTCGATCTGGTCGGCGGGCACACCGATGTGGTACAGCCACTCCATGCAGATCTCCTTGCCGGTGCACTCACGCATCGGCTTCTTGACGAAGTCGCCCGGCTTATCGCTGAACAAGCCATAGACCCAGACGCAGAGCTGGTCCTTGGGCTGATCGCGGAACTGCTGCTGACGGTTCAGCGTCCAGCTGAGCAGCCAGCTGGAATCCTGCACGGTGACGATGCCGCCGGTGACGACCTTGCCGCTGAACGGATCACGCTTGCAGATCTTTTTGATATAGGGCACGATCTTCTGGTCCAGCGTGGTAACGGTAGCGCTCATCCAGTTGGAGAGTTCCGGGTCATAGCAGAACTTATCCGGATGGCCGAAGCTGGGGTCCTGGGCTGCGATCTTACGCCACAGGTCCCAGCCGCCGCCTTCCTTGATCTCGGGGCGATAGGGGGCTGCGGTGTTCTGGCTGCCAATGGTGGAGTTTTCAACACAGCCGCCGTTGGTGATGAAGACGAGGTCATTTTCGGTCAGGTCGATGCAGTCTTCCAGGCCATCGCGCAGGATGTCGATGCGGGTAGCCTGCTTTTTGCCGCCGGCGCAGTCAAAGGCCACGTTGACGACCTTGGTGTTGTAGTGGAACTGCACGCCGAAGCTTTCCAGGTACTTGACCATGGGCAGGATCATCGACTCGTACTGATTGTAGCGGGTAAAGCGCAGGGCTGTGAAATCAGGCAGACCGCCGATATGGTGGATATAACGCTGCAGGTAGCGCTTCATCTCCAGGGCGCTGTGCCAGTTCTCGAAGGCGAACATCGTGCGCCAGTACATCCAGAAATTGGTGTTCAGCACCTCATCGTCGAAGAAGTCGGTGATCTTTTTATCGTACAGCTTCTCATCCGGGGTCATGAACAGCTGCAGGATCTCCATAGCGCCCTTGTCAGACAGGCCGAACTTGCCGTCGGTGTGGGCATCCTGGCCGCGGTTGACGGTGGCACGGCAGAGGCTGTAGTTGGGGTCGTCCTTGTTCAGCCAGTAGTACTCGTCCAGCACGGTGTGGTTCTCGTCCTCGATGGAGGGGATGGAGCGGAACAGGTCCCACATGCACTCAAAATGGTTGTCCATTTCACGGCCGCCGCGCATGACGTAGCCGATGTCCTGATACTTATAGCCATCGCAGGCACCGCCGGGGATGGGGTCTTTTTCCAGAATATGGACATGCTCACCCTTCATCTGGCCGTCACGCACCAGGAAGCAGGCGGCAGACAGTGCAGCCAGGCCGCTGCCGATCAGATAGGCGGACTTGGCGTCGACGCCTTCGGGCTTTTTGGGGGTAGCAAAAGCTTCATAATTACCGCTGGAATAATACATACAAAAACCTCCTTAGGTTTCATGCTTACGTTGTTTTTGGGGTGTTGTTGCTTGGGATGCTTATAGTATAGCCCGCGGGTGCCCTGCTTACAATCAGCAAAAAATCCCCAGTGATAAGTTTTTTATCACCGGGGATGAATTGTATAGATTATGAATGATTTATGACAGTGACGCGCAAAAGGCTCCCTCTGTAAGAGAGCTGGCAGCGAGGCTGACTGAGGGATCGTCCCGTCTGCGTTGTAAATCGGTCTACACCGTAAGGCTGCAATCCCTCCCGCACGGTTGCGCCATGCCACCCGCTTACGCGTCGGGCCCCTCTGTCGCTTTGCGGCATCTCCCCACACTGTGGGAAGTCATCCTTTATGCAGGGCATCAGGTCCTCGGTGCCGGGGATGATCCACGCTTTGGTGCGGCCCACCCAGTGCCAATCAATGTACAGGCGGTCAAACACGCCCATGATCAGCAAAATGGCGCCTAAAATGCCCTCTTTGACCAGTACATTCACACGAACCCTCCTCAAGATTGCCATGTCAAGGTTAGTATAGCATAACTTGACGCAAAACACCAGCCTCGCAACATTCTATAATACAACAAAAAGCCCCCTGCCGGACGCGTTTCTACGCAGGCAGGAGGTAAAACTTATTATAACGTAAAGGTAATCAGCTGAACATGACCACGTCCTGGGCGGGCTTTTCGGCAGGCTCCACAGACAGGGCGGTCAGCACCGGACCGGTGGAATCGGGGGTCTGGCCCTTGTAGATGGGGTGGTACTTCACGTTGATTTTAGCGGTAATGGTGATCCAGCTGCGCTGCTCCAGCGACTTATAGTCGTCGTACTTGCAGGGCATGCCGACGAACTGGATGTCCTGCACGCAGCAGGTCATGGCGAAGCGGCCGGGCACAAAGGCGCCCTTGCCGGCCTGCTGGGTCTGGCAGACCTGGGCCAGGTATTTCACCGTCTTGCCGTCGTATTTCTTCGGGTCATCCATGCAATCCATGTACCACACGCCAAAGAACTCCTCCGGGATCTCGATGACTGGGGCATTGATGTCGAAGGGTAGCGGGTCAGGGATGTCATCGTAGGCTACGCTGCCATCCTTGAACTCATAGGCGATGTCGCAGCGACGGCTGGCCTGGCGCACCAGCTTGTGGATGAGCTGACGGCTCTCGTCGTCGTTCACGGCCTCGGCACGGTTGACCACCAGCAGCTCGCTGCCGCGCAGCTTGTCCAGCAGCAGGCCGCGCATAGCGTTGTCGCCGGCGTAGGTCTTGATGGTGGTGCCGTCGGCGGTGGCCAGGCACTGGTACACCAGCCAGTTATCCGGCATGGCGTCGTACAGTTCCTGCACCAGCCACATGCCGTTGTACTCGATGATGACACGGCCGCAGCCGGACTTTTTCTCCAGCGCGGTCAGGTTTTCGGGGGTCAGCTCGCTCTTGTCCTCGATCTGGGCGACATGCACGCCGCCGAAAGCGAAGCGCGAGGGATCATATTCCAACTCGCCCTCCTCGCAGACAAGCAGCAGTGTCTTGTCGCCGGAGTCGAAGTTGGGGTCTTCCATCGTTTCCTGAATGAACTTGGTCTTGCCGCTTTCCAGCTGACCGACAAACAGGTAAACCGGGATCTGTTTTGCCATGGTGGAAATCCTTTCGGTAAATCGTGAAGCATGCGGTCAAAGCAGGTCTGCCCGCACGGAGATAAATTGCGTTTGAATATCAGACGTGAAACAACGCGGCGATCTCGTGCTCCTTCAGGTCAGAGCCGATGACGCACAGCTTGCCGGTGACATCGGGGCCGCAGGCGCGAATCTCATGCTCGCCGGGAACCATGTCGAATTCATACCAGGTGTCGCCGCCATCGACGATGCCCTTGGCGCGCAGGATCATGCCGTAAGCGCAGCTGTCCAGCTTTTCCAGGGCGCTGTCCAGATCCTCGCGGCTGTACTTGTGGGCGGTCTCTTTGCCCCAGCTGGTGAAGATCTCGTCGGCGTCGTGGTCATGATGATGGTGATGATGGCCGCAGCAGCAATGCTCGCCATGCTCGTGATAATGCTCATCATGGTCATCATCGTCGTCATGGTCGTGATCGTGTTCGTCGTGGTCATGGTGGCAGCAATGCTCGCCATGCTCATGATGGTGCTCGTGCTCATCTTCATCATCATCGTCGTCATGATGATGGTGGCAGCACTCATGCTCGTCGCCATCCTCGTCATGGTGGTGATGATGGTGGTGTTCGTGCTCGTCCTCATCGGCGTGGGCCTCGTTGGAAGCTTTGGCCTCGGCCAGCAGCTCAGCCACCAGATCGCGCTTGCCGTCCATGACGGAAACGATCTGGGCACCGGTCAGGGCGGTCCAATCGGTGGTCACGATGGTAGCGGTGGGGTTCTTCTCGGCCAGCATGGCGACAGCGGCGGCGATCTTTTCCTCGCTGGCGCTGCCGGTGCGGCTCAGGATAATGCAGGAGGCATGGCTGACCTGGTCATCATAGAACTCGCCGAAGTTCTTCATATACATCTTGACCTTGTTCACATCGGCCACGGTGACAAAGCTGTTCAGCACGACAGGCAGGGTCTCGGCCACGCCCTCAACGGCGCGGGTCACATCAGACAGCTTGCCAACGCCGGAGGGCTCGATGAGGATGCGGTCGGGATGGTAGGTCTCGACGACCTTCTTCAGGGCCTCGCGGAAGTCTCCCACCAGGCTGCAGCAGATGCAGCCGGAGTTCAGCTCATTGACCTGGATGCCGGCCTCACGCATGAAGCCGCCGTCGATGCCGATCTCGCCGAACTCGTTCTCGATCAGGACGATCTTCTCACCCTTGAAAGCTTCCTGGATCAGCTTTTTGATCAGCGTGGTTTTACCGGCACCTAAAAAGCCGGAGAAAATGTCGATCTTGGTCTTGTTTTCTGCCATGATTGTTACCTCTATTCAAATGTTCACAGATGTTAGCAATATATGTGTTTAACTGCTAATATCATTATAACAAACGCGTCAAGGGGTTTCGGGCCTTTTTGCGCGGAAATTTTTGAATTTTTTGAAAATTTATCGCGAAAAAGTCTACCCTCTTTATTATTTCCTAAGAAAGTGGTATGATATTCCTAGCCTACATTAATAAAAAGGAGCGATCCGTTTTGACTACCAACGAAAAAATCGCCGCACTGCGCGCCGCTGCAAAAGCAGCCGGGGCCGACGGTGTGCTGCTGATGACCAGTGATCCCCATTGCAGTGAGTACCTGCCTGACTATTACAACGCCCTGCCCTGGTTCTCCGGCTTTACCGGCGAGAACTCCACCCTGGTGGTGAACCAGCACACTAGCGCCCTGTGGTGCGATGGCCGTTTCTATGTCCAGGCGGACAAGCAGCTGGCCGGCACCGAGATCCAGTGCATGCACGCTGGTTCTGCCGGTGTGCCTACTGTGGCCGAGTACCTGACCGCCAACTTCACGGCCGGCGAGACCCTGCTGCTGGACGGCAGCTGTGTGCCCGCCACTTTGGCCGAGGAGTACGCCGCTGCCCTGGCCAAAAGCGGCGCTGCCCTCAAGAGTCAGGACGTAGCCAGCTCCATCTGGGATGCTACCGGCGAGCGCAAGCCCTTGCCTGACACCGCCTGCGAGCTGCTGACCCCGGCCCAGACCGGTGCCACCGCTGCGGACCGCATCGCCCTGGTGCGCGCCGAACTGGAAAAGGCCGGTGCTACCGCCCTTGCCGTCACCTGCCTGGACTGCGTGGGCTGGCTGCTGAACCTGCGCGCCCGCGACCTGCCCTGCACCCCGCTGGCCGTGGCTTACGCCCTGGTCACCCGTGAGGTCTGCACTCTGTTTTTGGCCGACGGCCGTCTAAACGCCGAGGATGCTGCCACCCTGGCTGCCAGCGGTGTGACCGTGCGCGGCTACAACGAGCTGGTGGATGCTGTTCACGCCCTGCCTGCCGACGAGGTGTTCCTGGTGGACGAGAAGGCCACCAACTACGACCTGTACACCGCCCTGACTGCCCATAAGACCGTGGCCGGTGCCGACCCTATCTTTGCGCTGAAGGGCATCAAGAATCCCACCGAGCTGGAGAACATCCGCGAGTGCCATGTCCGTGACGGCGTGGCCGTCGTCCGCTTCCAGATGGACCTGGAAAAGGCCATCGCCAACGGCGAGACCCTCTACGAGACCGACATCGAGACCATGCTGCAGAAGCGCCGCGCCGAGATGCCCGGTTACTTCGAGGACAGCTTCTCCACCATCGCCGCTTATGGCACCAACGCTGCCATGATGCACTACCATGCTGAGGGCGACGTCAACAGCAAGATCGAGCCGAAGGGCTTTTTGCTGGTAGACAACGGCGGCCAGTATGACTGCGGCACTACCGACATCACCCGTACTTACACCGTCGGCCCGCTGACCGACAACGAGCGCCGCTACTACACCTATGTGCTGCAGAGCCATATCGACATGGCCCGCGCGGTGTTCCTGGATTACTGCACCGGCTTTGCGCTGGATACCTTTGCCCGCGGCCCTGTTTGGGCACACAAGATCAACTACCGCTGCGGCACCGGCCACGGCGTCGGCTTTATCTCCGGCGTGCATGAAGGCCCCCAGAGCCTGCGTCCCAACAACCCCATCATCTTCAAGCCGGGCATGACCATCACCGACGAGCCGGGTATCTACGAGACCGACGAGGTAGGCATCCGCATCGAGAATGAGCTGGAGTGCATCGACCTGGGCGACAACCAGTACGGCCATTGGCTGGGCTTTGCTCCGCTGACCTTGGTGCCCATCGACACTACCCCCGTACTGGTGGACGAGCTGAGCCGCGACCAGATCACCTGGCTGAACAACTACCACGCCCACGTGTACGAAATGCTCAGCCCCCGCCTGACCGAGGACGAAAAGGTGTGGCTGAAGAATAAGTGCGCACCCATCGGCCGGTAATATAAAAACCATTTGGTGAACCCAAAAATCTTTGTGCAAAACCACCTTTGCATTTCCCGGGTGAAATTGGTACAATAAAAACAATAACGAGTGGCGTAACTGCGTAAATCCGGTTATCACGCCACTCGTTATTTTTTTGTGCTTTTTTACAGGAGGAATGTATATGCAGCAAAACCAATCCCAAAACCCGATGGCGGTCGAGCCGGTACCCAAACTGATGGCCCGCATCGGCCTGCCCATCGTTTTATCCATGATCCTGCAGGCCGCTTACAACGTAGTGGACAGCGCCTACCTGGCCCGCATGGCAACCGGCGGCGAAACCGCCCTGACCGCCTTGAGCCTGGCTTTCCCGGTGCAGTTGTTTATGGTGGCGGTGTCCATCGGCACCGGCGTGGGCACCAACGCCCTGCTGGCCCGCCTGTTGGGCCTGGGCGACAAGGACCGTGCCGATGCCGCCGTGGGCAATGCGCAGTTTTTGGCGCTGGTCATCTCGGCGGTGTTTATGTTGTTCTCGGCGGTGGGGGTGGTGCCTTACGTCAACTCCCAAAGCGCGGGCGGCAGCATCAGCGGCGAGGTGCTAAGCGAGGCTATCGACTACCTGCACATCTGCTGCGGCATCCCCTTCGGCATCGTGTTCTTCTCGGTGTACGAGAAAACACTGCAGGCTACCGGGCGGTCTCTCTGGTCTACCGTGGCGCAGATCAGCGGTGCCTTGGTGAACATTATGCTGGACCCGTTTTTGATCTACGGCTGGTGCGGCCTGCCGCAGATGGGCGTGCGGGGTGCCGCTGTGGCCACGGTCGTGGGGCAACTGGTCTCGATGGCGCTGGGGCTTGCGTTCCACCTGAAGCTGAACGTGGAACTGGACAGCAGCCTGCGCTATTGGAAACCGCGCTGGGACGTTATCCGCTCTATTTATGCCATCGGCCTGCCTGCCATTATTTCGCAAGCGCTGCTCACCGTTATGACCTACTCCCTCAACCTGATTTTGGCCGTCATGCCCGATGTGGGGCAGAATGCCGTGACAGTCTACGGGCTTTACTATAAAATTCAGCAGTTGATTATTTTTGCAGCCTTTGGCGTGCGGGATGCCATCACGCCGGTGGTGGCGTTCAACTATGGCCTGCGCAGCCGGGTGCGGGTGCAGCAGGGCATCCGCTGGGGTCTGGGTTACACGGCCGGGCTGATGCTGCTGGGCTGTGTTGGAGTGGAATTATTCGCCCAGCCGTTGGCAGGGCTGTTCTCGCTGTCCGCTACCACCCACGCCATGTGTGTGGATTGCATGCGCATCGTTTCGCTGGGCTTCTTGTTTGCGGGGCTGTGCATCGCATTCCAGGGGGTGTTCCAGGCATTGGAGTGCGGCGTAGAGTCGCTGGTCATCTCACTGTGCCGCCAGGTGTTGTTTGTGCTGCCGCCGGTCTGGGCGCTGACCCGGCTGGTGACCGGCCCGGAGAATGTCTCCCTCGTCTGGTGGCCGCTGGCCCTGGGCGAAGCCGCCACACTGGTAGTGGCGCTGGTACTGTACCAGAAGCGGGCGAAAAAACGGATAGATTTTTAAAGAAAGTCGCCGGAGGCACAACCTCCGACGGCTTTTGTATAGGATGACTTTTAGACGAAAAACTGGAATTTACATTTTGACATTATTTAACAATAGTTGAGTCAATTCTTCTAACTCCCCAGTAGACAAATCATTTTTATCTATCAAAACCATTTTATTATCTTTTCGTTTAACATATATATACTGTCCCATAGTACCGTACTCTTTAAATGCAGTCCAATAATTTTTGCTATATCCCATCTGGGAAATTGTTTCTATCCCTTCAGCGTCAAAATGATACTCTACAATTCCAGTACGAAAAGACTTATCTAAGAGTAACTCCGCTTTTTTCAATACAAATTTTTGAAAAGACTTTGCATTAAACGCAAGGAGCAGACAAACTATTCCAATCACCATATAGACATACCATAAAATAGCAGGAGAATTTATAATTAAAAATATGCTACTAAAAATAATGACGATACCCAAAATCATCAGAAGCGGAACCGCTATCTTACGCTTACGAACATTTCCTTTACTTTCCAAAGCAATTTTAATTGCAGTTTCTTTTTTTTCATCACTTAAACTCATACAATATTTAACCACAAAATTACCACCTTTACTTTTCACAGTTCTATAAATTCCGATTCATAATGTAAGAGTAAGGTCTATCCGGCCTTGCTCTTTTCCTTTAAAAT
>OLRT01000549.1_pt1 | contig 29207 bp, 30 predicted proteins | sample 1672021 | NCBI WGS metagenome assembly OLRT01 (sample SAMEA3136637, study PRJEB25190) | human gut metagenome | reverse complement strand
CCCGATTCGTTTATTCTTAAAGAGTTGTTGAGGCGTGCAACGCGCGCGGGACATACGGGTATACGAAAACCTTAAGGCTGTTGAGCTATTGGACGAAAGGAACAGGGCATGCGAGCACTGAGAAGAATTCTCGCGCTTATCTACCTGCTTTCAGGTGCCTTGGTCATTGCCATGTTCGCTGGCTATCTCTTTTCGCCCGCGGCACGCAACATTGAGGTCTTGTTCCAAAAGCCCGCGGTGCGCATCGTTTTGCTCGTGTGCATGGTCATCTTGGGTTTGGGTACTCTGGCTGCGACGATTCGCATGATGGCGCACCGCCGTGTCGTGACGTGTGTGCATCCACAGGCGAATCCCGATATCGAGGTGAGCCTTGCCGCCATCGAATCGGTGGCGCGCTCGGCAGCACAAGACCCTACGGCGCTTATCGAGTCGGTCGAAGGCCGCGTGATCGGTCGCGATGCCGATCAGGTGCGCGTTCATATCGACGCCATCGCACTTGGCAGAGACAACCTGACCGAGCGCGCGCAGCGTATCCAGGGGCGTGTGACTCATGCGCTCGACACCATGCTCGGCGCTGCGGGCGCAACCGTGCGCGTGCGCTTCCTTCCCAGCAAGACCACGATTACGACTCAGGAGGTTACTCGTGAGTAAACCCGGCAAGCAAACGTCTAAGGCGTCCAAGCCTCGCTTGACCATCGAGTCCCAGGACGAGGCGAAGGCCGGTGCGCCAGGATCGCAGACGGCCAATGGCTCTGAGCCCGTAGATGACGAAATCGATTTCCACGAGGCGGTGGGATTCATCCGTGGATTGGGCATGCTCATGTGGCGTTATGCGCGTTCGCATCCCCATACGGTTTTGTACGGATTCATCGGCTTTGTGCTCGCGGCGCTCATCTTGATCTTGGGCCTATGGAACACGATCGTCATTGCGGTTTTCGTGTTTGTGGGAGCCATACTGGGGCAAGTTCGCGACGGCGATAACGCGATCGTCAACTTTTTTGGCAAGTTATTTGACAGGCACTAAGGCCAAGGCAGGAGTATCACATGGCGGAGATTGAGCAGACCAACAGCGAGGATACGCAAGATCAGGTTGAGGAGTTTGTCGCGGTGGCAGCTGAGCCCGAGGATGACGCCGCCGTGACGGTGGATGCCGATGCCGATGACGAGGAGCTCGTCGAGTCTGAAGATTCGCTCACCTATTCCAATGGCGTGATCGAGAAGATCGTGGCAATGGCTACGCGCGAGGTGCCTCATGTGCTGGGCATGAAGGGCAACCTCATGCACTTTGTGCAGGAGCAATTTGGCGCCGAGAATCTCACCAAGGGCGTGAGCGTCGAGGTTACCGACGACAATCGCGTTGTTGTGAACATCTCTGTGATCATTGAGTACGGTGCATATGCTCCCGATATTTTTGAGGAGGTCAAGGAGCGCGTTACCGAGCGCCTTGGCGCTATGACCGGTCTTGAGGTCGCGGGCATCAATTTGCGCATCGAGGATGTTTTGACGCCCGAGGAGTACGAGGGCAGCGAAGAGTAACGTGTTGGTAATGTATCGCCCGAATATGGGACAAGAAGCTAAATTCTGTTTGCTATGCATCGAAGTGCGTTAGGATGTTGAGCAGAAAGAAATCCCATTGGAAGGAGATTCACCGTGTTCTGTGGCAATTGTGGCCAGAAGCTGGCAGATGGCGCTAAGTTTTGCCCCTCGTGCGGCTCGCCCGTAGCTGGCTCTGCACCCGCTTCTGCTCCGGCTCCCGTGCCTGCGCCGGTATACACTCCGGCTCCGACTGGTGACAGCGGTCCGTATTCCTCTGCGACGCCGGGTCAGGCTCCGCAGGATTTCTCATATCAGACGAACTCCAACTCGTACGTTGCCCCGACGCCTGTTACGCCGCGGGGCGGCATGCCGTTTGTGCCCATACAGGCCGATCGCAGCCTGCCGATGTGGATCATCCTCTCCATCGTCACCTGCGGCATCTACTCGTGGTACTTCCTGTATGAGCTGGCTCGTGACATGAACGTCATGTGCCAAAACGACGGAGAGACCACACCTGGCCTGGCGCAGTTCATCCTGCTGTCCATCGTCACCTGCGGCTTCTATGCCTACTGGTGGTATTACAAGATCGGCAACCGTATGCAGACCAACGCTCCGCGTTATGGCCTGCAGTTCCAGGAGAACGGCACAACCATTTTGATGTGGCAGATTGCCGGCGCGCTCCTGTGCGGTTTGGGCCCGATCTTTGCGATGAACATCATCATCAAGAACACCAACGCCATGGCTGCCGCATACAACGCACGTATGGGTGCGTAATTCGGTCTTATGCGCATGACGTTTCCAGAGGGCGCGGCGAGCTGGGTTCGCCGTGCCCTCTCTTTTCTGGGTATCTTCTTGGGCGCGACGCTGCTGCTCTATGTAACGGATATCGGCTGCATTATTCGCACGGTCACCGGGGTGCCGTGCCCTGGCTGTGGCATGACACGTGCCTGGCTGGCGTTTCTTACCGGTCACTTTGATGCCGCGCTGGCATACCATCCCCTGTTTTGGTGTGTGCCCGTGGTGTTTGCGGTCCCGGTGGTGCAGGAGCTTTTTCCTGGGGCCAGGCGCGCGTGCTGGATTATCGCCTGGGCGCTTATCGTCCTTTTTGTTGGCGTGTGGCTGTGGAGATTGATGACTCCGCACGATGCTGGCCTGCTGTTTTGCGGCCATGTGCCCGCGGGCGTCGACGATGACATCATCCATCTGCAGCGTCCCCTATGGCTTGGGCTGCTGTCATAACAAGGGATTCGTTGGCTTACTGGCTGTGCGTTGCCGCCTTGCCGCTCTTCGATAAAACGGCGCCGCTTGGCCGTTTCTCTGTCTAAGCCGATGGTGCTTATGCCGAGTCGTGCTAGTTTTTCTCCGGTTGTGCCAAGACGGCAACGAAAAGCGGAGAGGAGCGGGTATGTCCACCATGCCCGATGGGCAGATTCAAGCTGCTGCGGATGCGAAGACAAGCACGATGCACCATACCCCGGTGAAGCCGATGGAGCGCGTGGTGAGTCCCGAGGACATCGAGCGCGGTGAGCGCATGGAGCGCCGCCGCTCTGCCGAGCCGGGCTTTTGGCGCTTTTTTGCCGAGCTCAACGCCGGTCTTATCCTTACGGCCTTTGCCATCGTTGCATTTAAGACTCCCAATCACTTTGCGTTTGGCGGCACTTCGGGCGTTTCGGTCATTCTGTCTACGCTGGTACCGACGCTTCCCGTGGGCGTCTTCATGTGGATCCTCAACATCATCTTGGTGGTTTTGGGATTCATATTTCTTGAGCGCCGGGCGATTCTCTGGAGTGTCTTTGCCTCTTTTGCGCTTTCGGCATACGTTTCGCTCTTCGAGTTCTGTATTCCTTCGACGGTTTCGCTGACGGGGGACATGTGGCTTGATCTGTGCTTTGCGGTGATCTTGCCGTCCCTGGGCAGCGCGATTGTGTTTGATATCGGCGCGTCCACGGGCGGCACCGATATCCTCGCCATGATTCTTAAACGCAGAACGACGCTCGAAATTGGGCGCGCCCTTTTGTATGTCGATATCGGCATCGTCGTCATCGCGGCGTTTTTATACGGCCCGCGCGTGGGCCTTTATTGCGTGCTGGGGCTGTTTGCCAAGACCTTGGTGGTCGACAAAGCGATTGAGAGCATCCATCTGCGCAAGGTCTGTACGGTGATTTGCAAGGAGCCAGAGCGGGTTGAGCGCTTCATCGTCCAAAAACTCAATCGCACGGCAACAATCAGTCGTGCGTATGGTGCATTTACCGGCGAGTGCGTCACAGTGATCATGAGCGTGCTAAGCAGGCGCGAGGCCGTGCAGCTGCGCCGCTATGCGCGCGAGATTGATCCGGGTGCCTTTATCACGATTGTCGACAGCTCCGAGATTGTGGGCAAAGGTTTTCGCGGAACGAACTAGCGCGGGTACACTCATCTAGCAATCGAATAGTGCCCCGCGCGTTGCAAATACGTTGTCTAAGAGCATTTGTCCTCACGTTGGGTGATAATGATGCTAGACATCGTTTGCGATCCAGGTGATTCGCTCAAGATACGAAGGGATGATTTCGATGTTTTGTTCGCATTGTGGCGCTCCCATGGGCGATAACGACAAGTTCTGCAGCGCTTGCGGCGCCCCTAATGCCGGCGCTGCAAGCTCCGTTCTTCAGGGGCAGCCTCAGCCTCAGCAGCTTGTTCCCCAACCTGTCATGAACGTGCCCAAGGGCTGCACGGCTCAGGCGTTTGAGGATATGACCAAGACTCCGGGCGTGCTGCAACGCGTGTGCCAGATTGCCTTTTTGCCGGCGCTTATCTGCGTCGTGTCGGTGCTCGTGCTGTTCATTCCCGTTATCGGCGGTATTGCAGCTGCTATCGGCTTTTTGGCCGCATACGTGGCGAGCGTGTGCGGTGCGGGTTTTGGCATCGAGTGGGGTCGCGATCTGTCGCTTAAGATCGATGGCGGCATGGATCGTCCGCTGATGCGTTCCACATCGTTTGGTCTCGGAGTCTTTTCGAGCGTTATCTCGGCCGTGCTCGAGGTCATCGCTGCCATTCCCGTTATCGGTATAGCGCTTTCGCTGGTGGAGGGCGTGGTAATCGGCGCCGCGGGCTCGTACTCTTATTACGGCTCTTATGCACTCGAGGCTGCGCTGTTTGGCTCACTTGGCCTGCTTGTCCTGGCCTTGATTGTCACGGTGGTCCTGGCGGTTTTCTTTAAGATGTTCGCCGACATCGCCGTAATGCACTTTGCGGTGACCGGTCGCGTCGAGAGTGCGTTTTCGCTCGATAAGGTTTGGGCGGCCTTTAAGAACAATAAGACTAAGCTGTTTTGCGCTTCGTTCCTTCCCGAGTTTTTGACGAGCCTGGTCTCCAACGTCGTCACATGGATTTTGACGGCCGTCTTTGGCGCCATTGCCGGGTTTGGGGCATACAACTACTACTACCGCCCCAGGGGTATCGAGGCAATTGTTGCCGGCGGCGGCGTCATGCTCGTGCTGTTCCTGGTGCTGATCGCATTCGTCACCGTATTCCTCGCGGTCTTTGGCAAGATGCTCAAGCATCGTGCCGTTGGCTACTGGGTGGCGCGCTACGCAAGCGAGTGGGCCGACGAGGACAAGGACGACGTTCTGACTTTTGTGCTGCCCTTCGAGAAGAAGCCCGCCCCTTCTGGCTATAGCGCTCCGAATCCCGTACCTGCTTCCGCACCCGCGCCTGCGCCCGTAGCTGTACCCGCGCCCGTAGCTGCGCCCGCGCCTGTACCTGCCCCGGAATCTGCGCCGAAACCCGAGTCTGATTCGGCACCCGAGCTAAGCTCCGATGCGGAGCCGCAGGACGAGTAGCCCTGCCGCCTGTCATGTGGGGACGGGGTAGAAATAGAGTTTGAAAAATGAGCGGGGGCGGACGTGTCGAAACGTCCGCTCCCGCTTTGACATCGCGATGTGGCTATGGCTGCGAGATGACAGCGAAGTGACTACTTGTCACGTCCTTCCTCGCGACGAGCGGCGGCACGTGCATCGCGTATGCCCTTGATGGCGGCATGGCGTGCGGTGTGCGCATCGTGTACAGCATCGCGAGCCTCGGAGGCCGTTGCTTTGGCGGAACGAAGCTTGGCGGCCAGATCGGGATTGGTTTCGGCGACCGCGGCGATAGCGGGGCCGTCGAGCTCTGCTTGCGTGGGCTCGGCCAAAAAGTCGATGGCGTATTGAGCGGCGAGCATGCTGCCCTTGGCAAGCACGGTTTCGTCAATCTTGTAGAAGCACGAATGCTGGGCATATGTAGCGCCAATGGCGGGGTTGCGACAGCCCAGGAAGGCGAGCATGCCGGGAACGCGGCGCAGATACTCGGAGAAGTCCTCGCCCGAAAGCGTGCCGCGGTAATGACCCACGCCTTCCTCGCCCAAGAGCTTGACGACGGCGGTATGGCAGCGTTCGGATGCTGCGGGCTCGTTTTCGACCTTGTAGTTGGCGATGGTATAGTCCGTGAGTTCGGCCTCGGCGCCCAGGGCGGCAGCGGTGTGCTCGACGATACGACGGATGTGGTCGGGAACCACGTTGTGGGCGGCTTCGCTGTAGGTGCGCACGGTGCCGGTGAGATAGGCAGAGCCGGCGATGACGTTGCGCGCGGTGCCTCCGTGAAGCTCTCCCACGGTCACGACGGCGGGTTCGTACGGGCTGATCTCGCGCGCAACGATGGTCTGCAGCGCGTTGACGATCTCGGCGGCGACCATGATGGCGTCGTGGCCGCGCTGAGGCATAGCGCCGTGGCACGACGTACCGCGCACATCGACGCGGAACCAGTCGGTGTTGGCCATGCGCGGGCCCGGCTCACAGCTTACGGTGCCGGCGTCCACTTCGCTCCAGATGTGCATGGCAAACGCGCCGTCCACGCCTTCGCACACACCGGTGCCGATCATCATCTTGGCTCCCTGGCCGTTTTCCTCGGAAGGCTGGAACACGATGCGGATCTCGCCGTGGATATCGTCGGTCATATGGCGCAAGATCTGCAAGGTGCCAAGCATCATGGCGATATGGCAGTCGTGACCGCAAGCGTGCATGAAGCCTTCGTTGACACTGGCGAATTCCTCGCCGGTCTGCTCGGTGACGGGCAGGGCGTCGATGTCGGCGCGCAGCAGGATACGGCGGCGCGGCGTGCCGTCCTCACGGTAGGCATCGGGGGCGGTGCCGCGCAGGGTCGCCACGAGGCCGGTTTTGAGCGGACGCTCGTAGGGGATGTTCATGGCGTCGAGTTGATTGGCGATGTCGGAGGTGGTGCGTACCTCGGCCAGGCTCGGCTCGGGGTGTTTATGGAAATGGCGACGCTGCCTGATGATATAGGGCTCGAACTCGGCGGCAATGTCATGGATGCATTGAGTCACTTCCTGTGGCGTGCGTGCATCTTTATCGCTCATGATTTGCTGTGCGCGAGTTTTCGTCATTCTTTAGCCCCTTTGACGTTTTTTGCGGCTGCATCCTCTTAAGTATAGTGATGCTTGCTCATTGCGCGTACACTGCATCCCGTGTCCACATGGCGCGACATTGCCGCAGAGGGGAAGAGATGAGTTTGATGCAGATGCGAAACGCCGGCCATAGCGAGCTGATTGTTCGATCAAAACGTGTCTTTACCTCGGAAGATGGTATTGACGAGCCGCGAGAGCTTGCCTTTTACGTGCGCGATGGCCGCATCGTCTCCATTGGGGAGCCCGAGCGCGTTATTGCCGAGGCCCCTTCAGGCGTGCCCGTGACCGACTATGGGAATCGTTTTATCTGCCCCGGTTTTCACGATGCGCACCTGCATTTTTTCCATACGGCCGTGGGATGTTCTCCCTACATGCTTATGTATATGGGCAAAAGCGAAGAGGACCTGGTGGAGCGTACGGTGGAATTTGCGCGCGACCTCCCTGCAGATGCCTGGGTGGTAACGCAGGGCTGGCGCGATTATCGCTGGACTCCTCGCCAGCATCCCACCAAACGTTCGCTCGATCGCGTGTTCCCCGATCGCCCCTGCGCGATGTATTCGGGCGATGGCCATACGCTTTGGCTTAACAGCGCGGCACTCGACGCTTTGGGCGTGACGCCCGATACCGAGCCTCCGGCGGGCGGCAGCTTTGATACCTTTGAGAACGGTGAGCTTACGGGTATTGCGCATGAGGCAGCAGCCATGCAGCTGCTTCCGCGCTGTCTTGAGTGGTTGGGCGAGGACCGTATCGCCGAGGCATATGCTCAGCAGATGCAGCGTATGGCCGCGCAGGGCATCACATCGATGTGCGACATGTCGCTCATGCCCATGCCGGGCTGCGATTTTATTCGTGACGATGTATACGACAAACTGCAGGAGGAGGGGCGCCTGTGCGTTCGCGCGCATTTGTTCCCCACATTGCTCGACGACCAATCTCGCCTGTTTGAGCTGCAGCGTCGCTATGAGGGCAACGAGTTGCTCTCGGCGCCGGGATTCAAGCAGTTCTTTGACGGTGTTTCGAGCGAGCATACCGCGTTTCTTACCGAGCCGTATTCCAACCCGCGCTTCCCGGGCGACCGCGGCCGCCTGACGATTCCCGCCGAGCGCATGCGCGAGTTGGTGCTGGCTGCAGCAAAAGCAGGCGAGCCTGTGCGTATCCACGTGATTGGTGACGGCGCGATTCATGCTGCGCTCGATATCTTTGAGGAGGCGCGCGAGCGTTTTGGTGCGCCAACGCATGGACACAACACCTTGGAGCACTTGGAGAATCTTTTGGCCGAGGATATCGATCGCCTGCGCGAGCTCGACGTGGTGGCGTCAAGCCAGCCGTGCCATATCACGCTGGACCCCGGTGGTCCCGAGCGCGACCTTGGCGAGGAGCGTGCTCAGATCATGTGGCCGTTTTCTACCTACGAGCAGCGCGGTATTCGCCAGGCGTTTGGTACAGATTCGCCCATCACGGTTATCGACAGCATGCATGTGATCTATACGGCCGTTACACGCCAGGATCCGCAGAGCCGCTGGCCCGAAGGTGGATGGCATGCCGACGAGAAGATTTCGGCTGCGAGCGCGATTCGCAATTACACCCTCGGCAGCGCCTATGCGGCAGGAGATGAGGAGAACCTCGGAAGCCTTGAAGTGGGCAAGTACGCCGATTTTATTGTGCTCGATCAAGATCTTACGGCGATTGACCCACAGAAGATTCTCGATACGCAGGTGCTCGCAACCTACCTGGGCGGCACCTGCGTGTTCGAGCGCTAGGGATTGTGCTGCCGCGGTGACGGCGGCCGCGGCGGCGGCTGCCGCGGAATGTGTTGCCGATGGCGAGGGTGTTTCGCTATTGAGTGGCGGTTTTTCGAACATTTTGAAATGAGTGGCGGTTTTTCGAACGTCTGACGAGGCAAATCAGCATTATTTCGTTTGATTATCCGCCACTCATTTATAAATGCGCGATTTGCCGCCACTCGTTTTGGCGATCACGTGGGGAAATGCGGCGAGGGCGCGAGCAGATACGGTGATTATGCGGGCAAATGCACGTTTTACCGCCACACATCTAAGAAGGAGCCTCAGGTGGACGCGAGATGTGTCTTGGGTGGACGCGAGTTATGCCGAGGCACACCAAGAAAGCGGCCCCGGGGCATTTCTGGCGCACGAATTTTCCGGTGAGGACCTCTCATCGACCCTTTGTTCGCCTTGGTCTGAGCGATTCATAAAATCTAAGTGCCAAGAAATAAGATTTTTTGCATTTGCGTTGTATAAGTTGGAATCGCTGGGTACTATTCATACCGTTCGTAACGAGAGAGGGCCATCGCGCACATCTTGTCGCATGGCAACAAAGGAGGAACAAAGCATGTCTTTGAAGCCGCTTGCAGATCGCGTTCTCATCAAGCCGGACGCAGCCGAGCAGAAGACCGCTTCTGGTCTGTATATCGCCAGCAACGCTCAGGAAAAGCCCCAGCGCGGCACCATCGTCGCCGTGGGTGCCGGTAAGGTCAACGACAAGGGCGAGCGCATCCCCATGGATGTCAAGGAAGGCGACGTTGTCATCTACGGTAAGTTTGGTGGCAACGAGGTTAAGGTCGACGGCGAGGATTACCTGCTGATGCGTGTCGACGATATCTACGCCGTCGTCGAGTAGCTTTCTCGGACATTTTATCTATACCGCGCGCCGTCATGACTCGGGCTCGCGCGCGGTGTCACTTCTTTTGGAGGAATAATCAATGGCTAAGAACATCACGTTCAACACCGACGCTCGCGCCAAGCTCGCTAAGGGCGTCAACACCCTGGCCGATGCCGTTACCGTCACCATGGGACCCAAGGGCCGCTACGTTGCTCTTCAGCGTTCCTATGGTGCCCCCACCATCACCAACGATGGCGTTTCTGTTGCCAAGGAGATCGAACTCGAGGACAACATCGAGAACATGGGCGCTCAGCTGGTGAAGGAGGTCGCTACCAAGACTAACGACACCGTGGGCGACGGCACCACCACCGCAACCCTGCTTGCTCAGGCTATCGTCAACGACGGCCTGCGTAACGTTGCTGCCGGCGCTAACCCGCTGGCCATCCGCCGTGGTATCGACAAGGCTGTCAACGCTGCCGTTGCCGAGATGAAGGCTCAGGCCAAGCCCGTCGAGACCAAGGACCAGATTGCTTCCGTTGGCACCATCTCTGCTGGCGATCCGCAGGTTGGCGAGAAGATCGCTCAGGCCATGGAGGTTGTGGGCAAGGACGGCGTTATCACCGTCGAGGATTCCCAGACCTTTGACATCACCATCGACACTGTTGAGGGTATGCAGTTCGACAAGGGTTACGTCTCCGCTTACTTCGTCACGGACAACGACCGCATGGAGGCCGTGATGAAGGATCCGTACATCCTCATCACCGACCAGAAGATTTCCAACGTTCAGGACATCATGCCTGTTCTCGAGGCTGTCCAGCGCACCGGCAAGGGCCTGCTCATCATTGCCGAGGATGTCGAGGGCGAGGCTCTGCCTACGCTCGTGCTCAACAAGATCCGTGGCGCTCTCAACGTCTGCGCCGTTAAGGCTCCGGGCTACGGCGACCGTCGTAAGCGCATGCTCGAGGATATCGCTGTCCTCACCGGTGGCCAGGCTGCTCTCGATGAGCTGGGTATCAAGGTTGCCGACATCACTGCCGATATGCTCGGTACCGCCAAGTCCGTCACCATTTCCAAGGACAACACCACCATCGTGGGTGGCGCTGGTTCCAAGGAGGCCATCGACGCCCGCATCGCTCAGATCAAGGGCGAGCTTGAGCACACCGATTCCGATTTTGACCGCGAGAAGCTCCAGGAGCGTCTGGCCAAGCTCTCCGGTGGCGTTGCTGTGATCAAGGTTGGTGCTGCTACCGAGACCGAGCTCAAGGAGATCAAGCATCGCGTCGAGGACGCCCTGCAGGCAACCCGCGCTGCCGTTGAGGAGGGTATCGTCGCTGGCGGCGGCGTGGCCTTCATGGATGCTGCTCCTGCGCTCGACAAGGTTGAGATTGACGATCCCGAGGAGAAGATCGGCGTCGACATCGTCAAGAAGGCCCTGACTGCTCCTGTGGCCACTATCGCCAAGAACGCTGGCTTTGAGGGCGCTGTCGTGGTCGACAAGGTCGCTACCCTGCCTGCGGGCGAGGGCCTGAACTCCGCTACCGGCGAGTGGGGCAACATGATCGAGATGGGCGTGCTCGACCCGGTCAAGGTTTCCCGCGTCACGCTGCAAAACGCTGCTTCCGTTGCTTCCCTGATTCTCATCACCGAGGCTACTGTCACCGATGTCCCCAAGAACACGCAGCTTGAGGACGCTATCGCTGCTGCTACTGCTGGTCAGCAGGGTGGTGGCATGTACTAAGCCGTAAGGGCTTGACTTCCCATCGGAAGGCCCCGGGTTTTCTCCTTCGCTGGTCCTCGCCGCTTCGCGGCTGCGGAATCGCTCAGGAGAATAACCCGGGGCCTTCCTGCGTTTACGCCCTTGAAATCGGGCGAGCGGGGAACTGTGGTTGACGCGGGGGACCCGTCCCAGGCGCTCGTTCGGCTGCGCCGAACGTTGCGGGACTTTGGGGGCGCTGTAGGGACGTGGTCGCATCGGCCGCGTGGCTCCAAGCGCTACTGTGGTTGACGCGGGGAGTCCGTTCCAGATGAGGGCATTTGTCTTCTGTGTTCGCCCGCGACGCTGTACCTGACGCGGCGCGGCGGGTAGCGTAAAATAGGAGCTTGCTTGTTTGCACTGCCAAAGGGGAGGGCAGCCACGGTATGGCTCAACAACACGACCTGTTTGACGACATCATCGACATCAGCAAAGGGCTTGGTGCCCTAAAAAATCCGCTGGGCGGAATCTCCGATTCGCTGATGGGTATCGAGTCGGAAGAGAATCATTGGAATCCTGCGGGCTATAAAGAAAAGCCGCGTGGCAATTCCAATCGTTGTCTTGCCTGCATTCACGAGGGAAGCAGCTGCAACGCCTGCAAGGTTGCCTGCCCGGTTAATGCGGTTGATATTGACGATGGCGGTATCGATATTCTCGATATTTGCCGTAAATGCGGCTTGTGTGCGGCAGCATGTCCCACCGAGGCGATGAACTCCCCCAAGATCAAACCCAAACAGCTGTATGATAAGATTGCCGGCGCTGCGGCGTCGCATACCACGGCGTATGTCACGTGCACGCGTGCGCTGCGTCGCCGTCCGCGTGAGAACGAGATTGTGCTCGCCTGCATCGGCGACGTGACGCCTGAGGTTTGGTTTGCCGTTCTGGCCGATTACTCCAATGTGAGCGTGTACCTGCCGCTTGGCATTTGCGATCACTGCAAGACCACGACTGGCGAGGAGATACTGGGCGATGCCATTGCTACCGCCGAGGAATGGGCAGGAACCGGCCTGGGCCTTGAGGTGGAGGCGCGCGACCTCAAATGCGTGAAGCGCCGTGAGTACGAGCGCAAGGAATTCATGGACAACATGATGCGCACGACGGGCCTTACCGTTTCCAAGCTCAATCCTGCTGCCGCTGCCGTGGCCTCGGTAACGCAGAAGCTCAAGGCTCATAGCGACCGCATCACGCAACTTGAGCGCACCCTCAACAATGCCTGCGGCTCCACCGATTTCAAGCGCCGTCGCGTCTTGACTCAAAATCGTCAGCTACTGCTTTCTGCCCTGCAAGATCACCCCGAGCTTGCCGATAATATCGAGGCATCCATCCCTCAGTGCGATTTTGATAAGTGCACCATGTGCGGCGCTTGCGTTGACTTGTGTCCTACAAACGCTACTGACTTAGTGGGTTCAGGCAAGTTCACCATCGAGCCGGAGTATTGCGTGGGATGCGGCCTGTGCGTCGAGGCGTGCGAGAACCATGCGCTCAAGATGGTGGCGTGTCCGGGATCTGAACTTGTGGTGCCCGATCCGGAGGCCGAGGAGAAGGCTGCTAAGGCCGCAAAGGCTCGTGAGGAGGCGGCCAAGATGAAGGCCGACGCCAAGAAGAAGCTCACCAAGGTCCTGGATCAGGTTGAGAAACTCGCAGATTAAACGTGCGAAGTGCCCGCTTGCGGGCGCGCTACGTCAAAGACTGCTATCGTAGGTTCGTTACCAAGAATCCGTCGCCGCAGCGACGGCATGAGAAAAGGAAAGCCATGTCCCTGTCTATCGGCATTGTCGGCCTGCCCAACGTGGGCAAGTCCACGCTCTTTACCGCGCTGACCAAAAAGGGCGGTCTTGCCGCCAACTACCCCTTTGCCACAATCGACCCCAACGTGGGTATTGTCGATGTGCCCGATGCGCGTCTGCAAAAGCTTGCCGACATTGTGAATCCGGGCCGCATTGTGCCTGCTACGGTTGAGTTTGTGGACATCGCAGGCCTGGTCAAGGGCGCTAACGAGGGCGAGGGCCTGGGCAACCAGTTTTTGGCCAACATTCGCGAGACCGATGCTATCTGCGAGGTCGTTCGCTACTTCAAGGACCCCAACGTCATGCGCGAGGTGGGGCGTACGGGCGAGTTCGTGGACCCCGTGGCCGACGCCGATACTATCATGACCGAGCTGATTTTGGCCGACCTCTCCACGCTCGAGAAGCAGTTGCCCAAGCTAGAGAAGGAGTCCAAGCGCGATAAGGAGCTGGCTCCTAAGTTTGAGGTCGCCAAGCGCCTGGTTGATTGGCTCAACGACGGCAACCGCGCTGCCACCATGGAAATGACCGACGAGGAGCGCCTTGCTGCCAAGGGCCTGTTCCTGCTCACGATGAAGCCGATTCTTTATGTGGCAAATGTCGATGAGGACATGCTCGGCGACGACTTTGACCCCATTGACGGCGTAAAGCCCATTCCCATCTGCGCCAAGGTCGAGGCGGAGCTTTCTGAGCTCGACGCAGAGGAGGCTGCCGAGTACCTGGAGAGTTTGGGTCTTGAGCAGCCGGGTCTGGATGTGCTTGCGCAGGCTGCCTACGACCTGCTGGGCCTGCAGAGCTTCTTTACCGCTGGCGAGATGGAGGTCAAGGCCTGGACGGTACGCAAGGGCGCAACGGCTCCGCAGGCTGCTGGCGTGATTCACACCGATTTTGAGCGCGGCTTCATTAAGGCCGAGGTCATCTCGTATGACGATTACATCGAGCTTGGCGGCGAGCAGGGCGCGAAGGCTGCCGGCAAGCTGCGCATCGAGGGCAAAGAGTACATTATGGCCGACGGCGACGTGGTGCACTTCCGCTTCAACGTGTAATGATGTCTCTTCGCCCCTTACCTGGCCAACGACAAAGGAGCAGACGGTATGCTTAACGAGTATGGACAAAAAGCTAAGGTTATGACCATTGTGCTGGTGGTCTTGGGCCTCGTTCCGCTGATTGTTGCCGCGGTGGTGTTGCCGCAGTTTGCCGATCAGGTTCCCATGCGTTATGACGCGGCGGGCGCCGTGACGCGTTGGGGAAGCCGCTGGGAGCTTTTGATTACCCCCATCTTTGCGCTGGTGTTCAGCCTGGCGTCGATTGCCTATGGCAGGAAGCAGGCACGTGCGCATACGGAGTCGGACGCTATGGCGCGCATGATCTTTACGCGCAACGTGCGTTCTGGTCTGGTGCTTGCTGTTCTTTTGAACATTGCCAACGTGTACCTGATGTGCGTCTCGGCGGGTATCGCCGGCCCCTTTGTTTTCTAGGGGTAACGTCAATCGCCAGCAGCTAGCATGCTAATGAGCCAGCTCCTTTGGGGCTGGCTTTTTTATCGCTCGTTTGGGTCCTTAATCAAATCGGATGGAGTGGTTTTAAGAACATCGGCCAGGCTTTGTAGCGTGTCGAGCCTAATGTTGCCAAGTCCTTGTTCGATGCGATCGAGGATGGGCCGCTGGATATCTGCAGCAATGCACAGGTCGACCTTCGACAGGCCAAGCTCCTCGCGTCTCGCTTTGATGTTTTGACCAAGGGTTTTGCGCAAAAAGGTATCCATGCCTGCGAGTGTCGTTGCGGGCATGGATATATCTGTCAAGTAAACTATACATTGCTATGCGGCATACCTGCTGTAAAGGCATTAACAACGGGGTTATTAAACTGGTGGATAAGGTGGCTAATCCCAATCCATGCGATCAAAGTTGATGGGCTGCATAAACAGCTCCTTGACGGTTTTGGGGTCGCTTGAGACGCCTCGTGCCCACATGGTTTTAGCCACAAGTGCCTCGGTGGTCATGTCATCGCCCTTCAGGATGCCGGGGTGCTCGGCGTAGGCACGACCAACTTCGTAGACGCCTAAGTCGAGTCCTTCTTCCGGCACTTGAGTGGTGATGACGGCGGTGCGTCCAGAGTCGACCCAGTCAAAAATCGCCTGCTTAAAGGAGAGCCCGTCCTCGTTTTCGTGCTCGGGGATGCCGCCGATGCCAAAGGTTTCGATAATAACGGCGTCGTAGCTTGCTTTGAGCGCCTCGAAGATGCGCGGGTTCATTCCGGGCGTGAGTTTGAGGGCAAAGACCGCCTCGTCAAGGGCATCGAAGAATCGAGGCTCGGTGTGCGGTGCGCGTTCGACATTATGGCGAATGCCAAGCATACGCTCGCCGCTGCGGATGATGCGATCGTTTCGCACATAGGCGAGAGAGGGGTAATTAACGCTTTTGAATGCGTTAAAGCTCATGGTGCGCTGCTTACGAGCGCGCGTGCCGGCTATGACAGCGCCGCCAAAGACTACCGTGATATCGCGAGAGCGATCGTCGGTGGCGTAGAGCAGGCTTTGGTAGAGGTTGAGCTTGGCGTCGGTAAAGGGGTTCTCCATGGGCTTTTGCGAGCCGGTGAGCACGATGGGCTTGGGGCTTTCTTGAATAAGGTAGGAGAGTGCCGCTGCGGTGTACGCCATGGTGTCGGTGCCATGAAGGACCACAAAGCCGTCGTAGCTGTCGTAGGAGTCGTGGATGGCGCGAGCGATGCGCAGCCAATCACTGGGGCGCATGTTGGTGCTATCGATGTTCATAAGCTGAGCGACCTCGACGTGCGCCACCTGAGCAATCTCGGGCACTGCCTGGGCGAGTTCTTTTCCCGTGACGGTGGGGGAGAGCCCGTTTCCGTCTTCCGACGAGGCGATGGTGCCTCCGGTGGCGATCAGCAAAATGCGCTTCATGACGATCCTTTCCATGCGCTCAGGGGCCATTGTGGCATAAGGTTTAAGCCTTCGTGCAAAAGAGATGCACAGACGAGTTACTTTTCGGTAAATGCCCACGTTGCGTGTATTATTAGATTCTTGAGAGAGCCATGGGGCGGAGCCGCTGCCCCTCTGCCGAACAAGAGGAGTCCTATGTCCAAAAACACCTCGGACCAAAAGGTCCTTGTATTCGACTTTGGTGCACAGTATGGCCAGCTCATCGCTCGCCGTGTGCGCGATCTGCATGTGTATTCCGAGATTGTGCCGTGCGATATCACAGCAGACGAGGTGCGCGAGATGGCTCCTTCTGCCATCATCCTTTCGGGCGGCCCCGCTTCCGTTAACGCCGAGGACGCTCCGCGCGTCGATCCTGCCGTATTCGAGTTGGGCGTGCCGGTTCTTGGCTTTTGCTATGGACATCAGATCACGGCCGTGACGCTGGGTGGCACTGTGTTCCATCCCGAGGTGGGCGAGTACGGTCCTGCCGAGCTGCATGTTGCTGGCGGTGCGCTGTTTGAGGGCACCCCTGCCAGCCAGACCGTGTGGATGAGCCACTTCGATGCCGTACAGGACGTGCCCGAGGGCTTTATCGTGGTTGCTTCGACCGACGTGTGCCCCGTGGCGGCGATGGAGAACGCGGAGAAGAAGATCTATACCACGCAGTTCCATCCCGAGGTCAAGCATACCGAGTGCGGTCAGCAGATTCTCAAGAACTTCCTCTTTGGCATTTGCGGCCTTGAGGAGAACTGGTCTATGGACAACCTGGTCGAGACCATGACGGACGAGTTCCGCGAGAAGGTGGGCGAGGACCGCGTAATCCTGGCGCTTTCCGGCGGCGTTGATTCCTCTGTGGTGGCAGCGCTTGGTGCCCGTGCTATTGGCAAGCAGATGACCTGCGTGTTTATCAATCATGGCCTGCTGCGCAAGGGCGAGCCCGAGCAGGTGGAGGAGGTCTTCACCAAGCAGTTTGATGTCGACTTTGTTCACGTCCATGCCGAGGACCGCTATGCCGAGCTTTTGGCTGGCGTGACCGAGCCGGAGGAGAAGCGTCGCATTATCGGCACGCAGTTCTGGAAGGAATTCTTCGCGGTTGCTCAGCAGCTTGAGACCGATGGCAAACCCGTGAAGTACCTGGCCCAGGGCACCATTTACCCCGACATCATCGAGTCCGGCGCACGCAAGACGGGCGGCAAGGCCTCGACTATCAAGAGCCACCACAATCTGATTCCGTTCCCCGAGGGCGTGAGCTTCGATCTTATTGAGCCGCTTGATCACTTCTTTAAAGACGAGGTCCGCGCACTTGGTCTGGCACTGGGCCTGCCGGCGCACATCGTGTACCGTCAGCCGTTCCCGGGCCCGGGTCTTGCCATTCGCATCATTGGCGCGGTGGACAAGGAGAAGCTCGAGATCTTGAAGAACGCCGACGCCATCGTGCGCGAGGAGCTCGATGCATATAACCAGAAGCTCTTTGAGGAGACTGGCGACCGCAACTCCGAGCACAGCTGCTGGCAGTACTTCGCGGTGCTGCCCGACATCAAGTCTGTGGGCGTTATGGGCGACGAGCGTACCTATCAGCGCCCGATCATCCTGCGTGCCGTGGAGTCCAGTGACGCCATGACCGCCGACTGGGCTAAGCTTCCCTACGAGGTGTTGGCGAAGATCTCTGGTCGCATTGTGGCTGAGGTCCCGGGTGCCAACCGCGTGTGCTACGACATCACGAGCAAGCCGCCCGCGACGATTGAGTGGGAGTGATTTTCGGGGTCTGACGCTTCTCAACACCATCTTCCAAAAACTGACATTTCTGCAGGTCAAGAAAGGGTTTCGTTCGATTCGGACGGAACCCTTTCTCACAGAGGAAATAGACGAACGATCTCCAGTTAAAAGCCAGTCTTGGTAGCTTCTCCGATTTTACCAAAGCAGCCTATGGCTACTCGATGAGTGGTGCGCAAACGCGAAGCAGCCTGGTGCCGATACCGTCCCGCGAGCCGGTCGACGACTATACGTCGTGGGCGAGCTCCTCGAGACGCCCAAGCGCGATTTCCAGCCAGTCGAGCTCTCGCTCGCAAGGCCCCATCGACCAATGCATAATGTACCGGCACTGCGAGAAGACCGCGTTGCCGAGCGTCTGTACATCGTCGATGCGCGCAAGCTCGCGCCTGAGGCCCTGTGCATCATGCAAGGCGAGCCCGTAAAGCTCCTCATACGAGTGCCCGCAATCCATCTCGAAGCCAAACTCCTGGAAGCGCGCCGCCCAGTCGTCGCGCTCGAGTGCGACGACACCACGTTCCTCGCTCGCAAGCCTCAGCTTGCGAGCGTACTTTGCAACGTTATGAGGTTCCATCGCGGCGACTCCTTGATTCGAATAAGATGGGCTTGTGGTATCGAGGGCACGTAGCGCATCGCCCTCCTGCTCCTGCGGGGCATGCGCTACGGTCAGTTCAGGACGTGACCGAACGCCGCTACTGTTTCGTCAGATGCCCGGTCGGGCACCTCCTTGCCCATTGCCTGCTCGATGACGTCGAGGAGCCTCTTCGCGCGATCTAGGAAGAACGCGTCGAAGTCATCGGCGGCGAGGGCGTCGTAGTCGATGAGGTGCGACTCAACACGCCTACGGAGCTCATCACCGTCGATCTGCTCATCCTTCATGATCTTCGGCAGGTACTTCGAAGGGGCAACACCCCCGATCTCCCGGTTAGTGCGCGCGATGAGCGGGGTCTTGTTCACGATGGAGTTCCACTTCGTCCGTTCGAGCCCCGTCCTCTCACAGTACGCACGCGGGAAGATGTGGTGGATGTCCGGCGGGGTCTCCATCGACTTCACCATGGTCATTGGTGCGCCGTCGACGAAATCGAGGCAGTTCTCGCGGAACACGAGGGCCATGACCCCCTTATAGGCGGCGCTGTTTCTGGTCTGAAGGCCCAGCAGGCGCGTGGACTGGAATAGGCGGCGTTCACGGTGCGCATCTGCGAGTCGGCGCCCTCTATCGCTGCAACCAGGTCCTCGATGTCGTTGGCGTAACGCGTCTCGTTGGCGCCACCGTACATCTCCCCGAAGATCCCGCACCACAGCCACCGGCGGAGGATTGCCTTCACGGGCTGCCGGTCGAACGCCTTGCGCCCGATGTAGGCGCAGGTGGCCGCGAGAGGGATGAGCTGCGTCGTATAGGGAAGGTCGCGCATGCGGAAGACGCACTCGCCGATGAGCAAATCGCGCGCCATGTCGAACCCGTCCAACAGCGCGTCCAGGTTGGCGACGTAGTCCTCGTAGCGCAGCGCCAGAACGTCCTTCTTCTTGCAGCTGGTGCTGCCCTTGGTGCCGGCGCGCTTCGCGCGATACGTCGTGTAGAGCGTCATGGAGGTCAGAAACGTGGTCTCGTCGACGCCCTGCATGAGATCCGTTCTGATGTCCTTGCTTTCGGCGCAAATACGCGGGCGCACGACCTTGTTCCAATTCCCACGCAGGTCGAAGTCATAGGTGGCGAAGGCAGCCGTCACGAGCTCGAACACGGTAAGAGAGACACCTCCCGTGTTCACGTTCTCGAAGACCTTGCAGACCGCCTCACGGGGCGTCGTCTTGTCCAAGGTGATGACCGGAATCTTGTAGTCCTCCATCGTTCTGAGGACATTCTCTTTGAAATCCTTCCAAAGGGCGTACTCTTCGGACTTGAGACCATAGTGTTCAATGAACTCTGTAAACCAGTCGTCACGCCCCTGGGAGTCGAAAACGAGATTGGCGGGAAACATGAGCTCCTCGATTTCGCGCTCGCGGCTCGTGAGGTCGAGGACGATCTTGCGGCCGATGTCCTCGGTGACGACGCGCTTGTCCGATATGGAGGCAATCGCATCCTCGCGGTCTTCCTCCGGATCGAGGCACCTGCGCATGTTGAGGTAGTAGAAGCGGCTGAGCTTCTGGCCGCGCTCGTTCGAGGTGCTGACGGGGTCTTTCCCGAAAAGCGAGCAGTAGAGCGAGGTGAGACGCTGCTGGCCGTCGAGAACGAGGTAGTTGGGCTCGCGGGAGATGCCGTGCGTTCCCTCGAAGGCGCGGTACTTCAGCCTCACCTCGCTGCCGCCGCACTCGAGCCTCATGAGGGCTCCCATCGGATACCCCTGCGTCAAGCTCGCGATGATGTTCCTGATGCGCCCGTCATCCCACGTCCAGCTACGCTGGAACTCCGGGAGCTGATGCGTCCCCTTGCCAACCCCTTCGAGAAGCTCGCCGAGCGAGGTGTCATATGATTTGGGCGCCGCTATAGCCATATAGGCTCCTTCGAGGTAAATGGGAGTGATACCGGTGCATTACAATTGCCTGTATACTCTTATTTTACAATGCGTAGCCTATATTGAGAACACGACGAGAAGAGCGGTGCAGCTACGAGGTGCCACATCCCACCACCACCCGCTGCCCGTCGAAGGTCGCCCGCAGCCCACCCGCCTCCGCTCTGTTGCGCGCACGGCTCGGAAACCGCCCCGCCCTGCGCGGAGAGCGTCACTCACGGCCATGCCCGCCGCTCCGGCTGTGTATTGCTCCGCGGCTCGGGTCAGCCAGCTCCGCCTGCATGTTGCTCCCGGCTCAGGTCAGCCGGCTGCGCCGTCTGCCCTTCGCGGCGGTTCGTGGATCCCCAGGGCGCAGACGATGTCGCCGTTGGAAAGGCCGTCCGCCTTGCGGCGGATCGCCTCGTCAGCCATCTCCTGCGTCAGCTTCGGACGCCTTGCCATGCGTATCACCCCCGTGAAACTCGTCAGTTCTCTCACGGTGGATTCTCGCGGCACGTTACAAAGGCATGGAAAAGGCGGAGCCGTGTCCCGTCGTTTCCGTCGGGGCGTGCTCCGCCTTCCCCCATATTCTATCGCCTAGCGACGCTCCCGCTTCCTAACGCGCCAACTGGCTAAACAGAGACGATGTTATTCCTGCTGCGTTCTTTGCCATCTTCCCCGATCCAGCGCGTCTTGACCATGAATTTGCTGGTAGAGCCGGCGTCAAAGAAGATGGTTTCATCGAAGCTCTCGCCAGGTTCGAGCCGTTCGTAAGGCTCTTTATCCTGTATGAAAGCATAGGGTCCGGCATTCTCGTCATACTCACAGGTAACATTGGTTACGGTGGTGCCACCCGTGTTCGAAACTCGTATGCGGTGCCCTTTTAATCCAATGCGGACGTAGCGGGCTTCCACCTTGGAGGATGATCTTCTCTCTGCGGCTTCTTCCTCTCTCTGAAGCTGCAACTCATGAAGTTTGAGCTGCAGATTCTCAAGCTGCTCGTCTCGCTTCTTGTCACGCAGGCTCAGCCTGTAGTTCAAAACGAAAGAAACGACGGCGAGGATAAGGCTGAGCGCCGATATGACGATGGGGGCAAAGGTGATTAATTGCGAATCTCCAGTCATTTGACCTTCCAGCCCTTTCGCTTCAGCGCCTTCTTCAAATCCTTCGAAAGCGCCGAAATGATGTCGTCGCCCATATCCTGGATTGTCGCGTCGATTGATGCCGAGTTCGCTTCAGTAAGCTGATCCCTGGAGATTGCCGCTCCACAATGCGCGCAGATGAAACGTCGCTCATCAGCCGAGTCCTGATCTTGGCCAGATACCTCGGAGAACTCAGTGCAGCCGCACGTGGGGCATGAAAGTGGCACCTGCACAGATAAGTCGTCCATGAATCACCTCAATACAGTTCAGTTGGCCGGTATTCCAATATGTGCAATTTTACCGCTGACAAGGCGAGAGATTGGAGGCGAGCATGGCCGACACGCAAGAGCTCAACCCTTCCGCTCCCGCCGTCCCTTCAGCCCGTACTTCCTGCACAGGCGAGAGTTGCGCTGCCGCATCATGTCCCGCTTGCGCCGTACCTCGTCGAGCTCGGCGGACTCCTCCGCGTGCGTCCGCTCGCGCTCGAGCTGCTCGTTGAAGGCGCGCTCCTGCTCCAGGTGGTAGCGCTCGGTGCATCTGGGCGGGTCTACGAACAGCAGGTTGACGATAAAAAATAGGGCAGAATCGCGCTCGCAATCCCGCCCATGAAACCCATGGGTTTTGACATCTGAGGCTATTCTAGCAAACCCAGCGATTCCGATAATGTACGTGTGAAGAGGGCCGCGGCTTCGACGGTCCCGATTGCACGTGCCGTAATGCGAGAGGCGATTCCGATAGGACGGCCTCCAGGTGCCGGGGCGCTTTTCCCCGGCGTTACTGTATCTCGGGGTCTTTCCCGAAAGAGGCGAGCCGCTTCGTCGGCGAGCGCGGTCCGGCACCCTGCGCGACCCGCCGGGCGCGTCCGCGCCGCTCTGCTAGGAGAGCCGTTTCCTCGCGAGCTGCTTCAGGTAGGACTGCCTGAAGTCCCGGCGCGTTAGTCGGTAACGTTCCGGGCAAGAACGGAGTCTAGGATGTCGTGCAGCACGACCGCGACGAGGTAGAGGCCCTCGGAGAGGTCCTGGTCCCCGGATTCGTTGATATAGAGGTTCAAGCGGCCCGGCAAGATTAATCTCCAGAAAAAGGAAATGGCGAGGTACGTACCTCGCCAATCTGACACCTAGGGCTTCCGCCTTTCGACAGGCTTATTCTGCCACCGTTTGGACCGGGCTTCAAGGTGGCCTGGTTCCGAGTGCTGCATTTTGCGGCTGACGGTGCCCGAACGCCTCGCCCGTTGGTCGGTGAGCTCCGCGGCGCTGGGCGCCTTCTGGGCAATCGGAGGATGCATCGGACGAGATCGGCCGTTGAGGGCCCCGCTGCCTCCGGATGCGTTCCAGCTGGCGCAGGATTATTCCGCTGGTGGCAGATGGCTTGGAAGTGACGTCGGGAAACTGCCTCTCCGACGAGCTGTTTGCGCAGGTCATCTCAATTATTCCCGAAAGTTGCCGATTATTCTCACCAGCCCGCCCGGACCTTGCGCGCTGGAGAAACCGGCTTGCCCGCGCTTCTTGCGCCGGCGATTATTCCTCGCGGTCGTTTCCGCAGGTAGGATGGGCCGCCGGCGTGTACCGGCTGCCGTCACGGGCATGGGTGGCGCAACCCGTGTACCATCCCCGGAACCGGCTGGTGCACGGGTTTCGGGCGCTTTCCGGGCGCCGGGGGATAAGCGAAACTGCAGGTGAGAGCGCGAGTTGGTACAAGAAGCGGCACTCGATTTGATCATCGAGTGGGAATGACGAAGGGGTGCATTTCCCCAGCTGTCTTTTGGTTGTTTTTGGATTGATTCTCTTAGCATTTCTTACGTCCGATTATGACGGTTTACACGCAAGCCTTTTGTGACTTGTATGCGAGATTCGGATGGCTTCTGCGACTGCGGGAGCCATTCTTTATAGGCGAGTCGTTAAACCGCAGCTTCAGCTCCTGGAACTCGACGTCACGACCGGTGAGGGAGAGCGTCGCGTACTCGCTTGCTCTGCCCTGCTTGGCGAGCACGAAGGTCGAGTCCGCGCTGCCGGTGGTGCACGTGGTGCCCGACACGGTGTTGAAAACGTCGTCGTCGCCCGTCTTGCGCGTGTGGTGCACCGCGAGGATCGCCAGCCCATACTCGTCTGCGAAGCCCTTGAGCGCGCCCACGTCGCCGTAGTCGGCCGCGTACGCGCTGTCGCGGCTGGGCGCGCGCACCTTCTGCAGGGTGTCGACGATCACGAGACCGGTGTCCTCGTGCCCCTCCGCGAAATCGTCCAGCTGGTCCACGAGTCCGTCGGCGATGCTGCGCGAGTTGAGCGCGAAGCAGAGGCGCTCGCTCGCCGTGTCGGAGAGGCCCCACATGCGGCCCTGGATGCGCGCGAGCGTGTCCTCGAGCGCCAGATAGAGCACGCCGCACCGGCGCGTGGCGTAGCCCCAGAAGGGCCTGCCAGCGCTCACGGCGAGCGCTAGGTCGAGCACGAGCCAGCTCTTACTGATCTTCGGGGCTCCGGTGAGCAGGTGCAGGCCCGTCGGCATCAGGTCCTCCACCACCCACACGGGCTCGCGGCGGGGCTGCTGGATGAGCCAGTTGGCATCGACGGTCTGAAGCGGCTCGACCACGTCAGTCGCCCCGCTCCATGCTCGCCATGGCGTCGTCGGCCATCGTAGCCTCGGGGGTCGCCTCCGGGCCTCCCAGCCCCTCCAGCGTGCGCGCCAGCACGCCCATGGCCTCCCGCAGCTCGAGCGGCGCCTCGCGGGCGTCGTCGAGCCGCCTGAGCTCTCCCAGGACCTCGCGCGATATATCCTCCAGGGCCCTCAGCACCCGCGAGGAGGGCACCACCACGACGTCGCGGCAGAGGAGCCGCCGCATGATGTAGTCCTGCTTGGAAAGCCCGCCCAGCGCCACCAGCGCGTCGAGCTCGCGCGCCTCCTCGTCCGACGCGCGGAACGCCACCGTGCGGCTGCGTCAGCGCCCGCACCTGTCGTTGCTCCTCACGCTCATCTCTTTCCTCCCGCCTTCTCGAGGTCCGCCGCCATGCTGGTCTGCACGCTCGGGAACATGTGCACGTACGTCAGCGTCACCTCGCTGCTCTCATGCCCCAGCCTGTCGGCGATCGCCACGGCAGAGTAGCCCATGTCGATGAGCAGCGACACGTGGGAATGCCGCAGGTCGTGGATGCGGATGCGCTTCACGCCGGCGGCGCGCGAGCCACGGTCCATCTTGTGGTGCAGGTAGCCCTTCGTGAACGCGAAGACGCGCTCACTTGCGCCCTTCGGGAAGAGCCGCAGGTGGTCGCGCACCTCGTCTGCCAGAAACCTGGGCATCAGGATCCTGCGCTCGGACTTCTTCGTCTTAGGCGATGTGACAACGTCTCTGCACTGCAGGCGCTGGTAGCTCTTGGTGATGCTCACCATGGGGCGCGCGGGGTCGAGGTCGAAATTCGCGGGCGTGAGCGCCAGCAGCTCGCCCACACGCACGCCGGTCCAGTACAGGACCTCGAACGCCAGGAACGAGTCGGGCTTGTCCATAACCTCGCGCGAGAACTCCAGGTACTCGTCCTTGGTCCAGTAGAGCATCTCGCCGGCGCGCTTGGAGCCGATGCGCTCGACCTTGTGCATGGGGTTGGAGCGCAGACCGTAGAGCCTGACTGCGTGGTTCATGATGGCGCTCATCTGGTTGGTGATGGAGCGCAGGTAGGTGGGGGAATAGGGCCTGCCCTCCCCGTCGGTCATGGCCAGCAGCTCGTTCTGGCACTTCACGATGTCAGCGGGCGTGATGGCGTTGACGGCCTTGTCCTCGAAGTACGGCATGATCTTGGTACGCACCATGTGCTCCTTGCTAAGCCACGTGTTGAGCTTCAGGCGTGGCTTCACGTCCTCGGTGTAGACGTCGAAGAAGTCGCCGAAGCGCATGTCGATGGCGCCGGCGCTGCGGGCGGCGAAGTCGCGCTCCCACGCGAGCGCCGAGGCGCGCGACTTGAAGCTGCGCTTGGTCTTCTTGCGGCGCGCGCCCTGCCAGTCGCGGTGCCAGCGCTGCACAGTCCACGTGCCGCGCTCGGGGTCCTTAGTCACGGCCATTGCGCTCCGCCCCCTCGGTGTTCGGCAGCGTGAACAGGCGCTGCTCTAGGTACGATTCGCTCACCTTGCCCGGGATGGTGATGTTGCCGGTAGCGGCCATCTCCTCGTTGAGCCGGCTGATGAGCTTGTAGGCGTAGGACCTCGACACTTTCAGCCTTCGCATGAGTCCGTGGCGCCCAGCATCCTCTCTTCCATGTGTCCTCCTTCCGTCGCTTGCGCAACCTTACGTATCCGTAATGATCTGCTGCGCACTGTAGCATCACGATTACGTAAGGTCAACGTAAATCCACTATGTCCTTACGAAAATGTGATGTATCATGGCTCCAGAGGGCTTACAGGGACTTAAGTAGCGAGAAGGGGCTTGCATGAGGCCGAGCGAGAAGGACCGCAAAGAGGTCGGCGCGAAAATCCGGGAGGTCAGGGAGCGCAGGGGCATGACCCAGCGCGAGCTGGCCGAGAAGGCAGGGCTCACCGAGTCCGCCATGCGCAGCTATGAGCTGGGCTACCGCATGCCCAGCGAGACGCAGGTGAAGCTCATGGCCAAAGCGCTGGGCGTGAAGCCCGAGGCGTTTGCGGACTGCAAGACGAGGACGCACCCCGAGGTGATCCACCTGCTGTTCCAGCTGGAGGACGCGCATGGGCTAGAGCCCGTAAGGGGCGAGGCCGCGATTCGCGCGACAAGGCCGGGGTCGGCCATCGAGCTCGCCCTCATCGACTGGGGCGAGAAGCGCGCCGAACTCGAAGCCGGGAAGATCACCCAGGAGGAGTACGAGGACTGGAAGGACTCGTACTCGCCGGGGAAGAAGGTTCTGTAGATTGGACGATCGAATGCCTGCTGAATTCAATGCGGAAAGGGCTCAGTTCTACCCGTCAAACGACCTTGCATATGCTTGGTTTAAAGATCGAGTCATTGAGGTCCTAACAACTTGGCAAGATGCGGACATCAAAGATATAAACGATTGCATAGAAGTTCACGAATGCAAACGAACCATCGAGGTTCACGAACATATCTTCCCCGAGAGCCAGATTGACGTTTTACATAGTAGGGCACGTACTCTTTTTGGACTTGCCTGCAAGCATGCATCGCTTCTCTTAAAAACTGCTTCAATAACGGATTTGTATGGCATGCTTGAGATTCAGTACTGCGAACAAATCTGGGATTTCTTGGTCGCTTCTGATCTTTATAAGCAGATCGATTGCGATGACTTCTTGAGGCTATTGCTCGGCAATCCCCATACATTTGGAGATATCGTTAAGCACAAGCCCTTGGTAGATGCGTTTGATTCCGAAATCACTAGTGCGTTTATCGACAACGCCAATATTGCCGCTGAACTAATAATCAGGTTGCTTGGTTCGGATAGCCATTTTGACGGGTATATCGTGCTTCCAAAATCGCTGAAGAACCCTGCAATAGATGAAATGATGCTCTCTTATTTGGAGAGCCCCAACGCAAACCTTAACTATGTACGCGTCCTAGAGACCTGGCCGCGTGAAGCTCTCAATGCATACAAGCCTTCTGCCGATGTTCTGGTTAGCGCAAAGAAGTCCGCATCGAGATTGACTGCCGAGTTATTCCAAAGTGACGCAATCACATCAATGAGATACGGCGTCGGCGTTCTTATTTCGCCGGATCAGAAGCCATGCAAGGGAATCACTGTAAAAGGCAGCACTTATACCCTCTCATTCAGCGCTAAATGGCTTTCTGCATATACAGATCCTGGAACTATTTTGAACAACTTCATCTATGTGTTTGATTTCGTAGATTCACACGGCTTGCTGATGGCGCCTTCTAACAAGCACGAACGCAATGCCCTCGTAGAAACTCTTGGCGTACATGTTCGCGAAGAGTATCCAAAGAGTATGAGCTTCAATATGCGCAACACTCAAGCCTTGTCAATCGTCCTAGCATACAGAAGGTTTCTTCTGGAAGCTGGAACTAGATTAGAAGAAGCAGTGGAGTGGTTTTTCAATGACTACATTGAAGATGAGTTTGGCATTTCAGGCTTCTCGATTAGCTTGCCGACCGAAGAAACTAGCATGTTTGATAAGTGCAAATCAATCGGACCCGAAATTGAGAGAGTCGTTAAAGCGTTTCAGCTGTTCGTCGATCGCGATGAAATTGACAGCGACTATTTTCGTCACATGTAAATAAAGCACTTTGAATCTCTGCCGTCTCTTCTTGGGAAGAAATACCTCGTAGAAGGGAAGAGCTTGTTGCGATACGGGAATGCGTTGTTCTCGGACCAGTCTATGCTTGCGCATTGCCCCGACCATCGTAGCTTTCGATCATTTATAGATGCAATCACTACAAACGATTTGACGATCGCCGACTTTTACGAAGGGTGCTCAGCCTCACTTGAAGAATTGGTCAACGAAGGGTTTATCTGCATCTCCGTTGATGGCTTCATCGAAGCAACTCCCAAGACGAAACTGCTTTACCGGGTTTGGCAACGTGGCGCTTTCCCGATGCGTCTTCTGCCTGAAGAACTCAAGGCAACTGTCGATGGATTAATTTCGGAGAGGATGCTGGAATACTCAGAACACCTGTTGACTCCAAATGAGGCAGACTACATGAATTTCATGTTTAACGATGCCAAGTTCAGCAACTCAATGGCTCTTCGCAACAGATATGATCACGCCGACGGAGCCGTCAGTGATCCTAATTCGCAGGGGATTGAGCATGATTACTGCTATTTGCTCACTTTGCTCATTTGCCTTGTTCTTAAAATCAATGAGGAGCTCTCTGTGTTCACCGGAAAAGGTGGAGTTGAGGATTTCGTCGATTGGCCTTGGATCGACGAGAAGATGCTTAATGATGTCCTCACCCGCATGCCACAAGGACAAGAGTGAATGACGCTATCCAGTGAGTATCAAATGGGTACCACTTTGCGGAACATCCTCACGCACTGCATGCAGCGTGATGGAATCAGAGCAACACCATAAACCTTAGGGACGCTTTTCCTCATTGAGTGGGAATAGAACAAACGTTCGATTCTGTGTTATAATATCCTGCAATGGGCACGGCCTCTTCCGAAGCCGCGCCCATTGCTATATTTGGTCGGATATCGACGGAAACCCAAGCTCAGGGAGGGCAGTTGCGATGGCATACGATTTCAAGAAGGAGTTCAGGGAGCTCTACAGGCCGTCCGGCAAGCCGGGCGTCGTAACCGTTCCGCCTATGAGCTACGTCGCCGTGCGGGGCAAGGGCGATCCCAATGCCGAAGGCGGCGAGTACCAGAACGCGTTGCCGCTGCTCTACGGCGTCGCTTATACCATCAAGATGTCGAAGAAGGGCCCGCGAGAGATCGAAGGCTATTTCGACTTCGTCATGCCTCCGCTCGAGGGCTTCTGGTGGCAAGACCGCATCGATGGCGAGATTGATTATGCGCGGAAGGATGACTTCAACTTCATCTCGTGCATCCGTCTGCCCGATTTCGTCACTCGCGAGGACTTCGACTGGGCAGTTTCGGAAGCTGCCGCCAAGAAGAAGCTGGACTTCTCGGCGGTCGAGCTGCTGAGGGTCGACGAGGGCCTTTGCGTTCAGTGCATGCATACCGGGCCTTACGACGACGAGCCGGCGACCATAGACGCCATGCGCACATTCGCGGCGGAACGGGGCTACGCCCCCAACTTCTCCGAAGCCCGCCTCCATCACGAGATTTACCTCTCCGACCCGCGCAAGTGCGCGCCGGAGAAGCTCAAGA
>OLRT01000545.1_pt1 | contig 29302 bp, 19 predicted proteins | sample 1672021 | NCBI WGS metagenome assembly OLRT01 (sample SAMEA3136637, study PRJEB25190) | human gut metagenome | reverse complement strand
GATAGCTCGCTTATGCTTAGCACAGTAGTGTTATCGAACGAGAACCAAACTTGCCTAGGTTGGGAAGCCCCCACCTCTACAGGTGGGGAGGATGTCACCTTGAAAACGTGGAAGAAGATATGTATTATAAAAAAGTAATATTACATTAAAGAAAGCAAAAAAGTAAAACGAAAAGAGGTCTATCATGAAAAAAATATTACTGGTTATGGCAGTGACAGTAGCTTTGTCATTAAATGCTTGTACTTTTACAGACCAGTCAGAAACAAGTAATATGGTTGATGAGTCTGTTTCTGTTGACCAGGGAGGACAGGTTATAAGAGTTGATATTCCTAATGGAGATGGTACATTCACTACGTTAGAAGGAGAAGAAGCACAAAAATGGTATGATAAAGCAGGTGAAGAAGATCAACAGGAAGCTGCCGAAGAAGTTTCAACGCAATCAATAGAAGATGTTAAATAATACATCCAGATTAAAGGAGCGAGGCAATGAAAAAGAAGACATTTTTAGTATTTATTTTATTTTTAATATGGCTTAATTACTTACTATCTTATGAATATGTAAAAATTATGATGGATACGGCGGATGGCTCTAGAGTTAGTAATACAATAGTGTTGTTAGTCTTTCCTATAATGTGGAATTATGGAGCAGCTATTATAAAAATTATTAGTTCTATCGTATTGATCATCATCACCTTGATATATCAAACTAATGAATATGTTGATATAAGAAAAATTTGTTATTTGTCCGATGATTCGCTGATATGGAAGATTGTAAGTTTTTTGTTTTATATTGCAATAGTATTGTTTGCTGCGTATATTCTATGGTCAAATGTTAAATATAGTTTCTTTGGTATAACGTGGTTCTTATCAAGTATCCTGTTGGCAAGTTCTTATTTTATATGGATTAAAAATTTATCATTTCGTTTACAAGATAGCTAATTATCGGTAAGTGAAAAAACGGAGATGTTGCAGTGGAATAGTAATGTAACATCTCCGTTTTTAATATTTTAATTTGGATATAAGTTAGATGTGTAAAAAGACAACAAAAAAAGCACGAGACGGGATTCGAACCCGCGACCCTCGCCTTGGCAAGGCGATACTCCACCACTGAGCCACTCGTGCATAAAACTTAAATGAATTATTTAACTGTATTTATTATATCATATATTTTCTAATTGTCAAGAACTTTTTGAAATGTTTTAACAACTTTGAAAAAATAAAAGCGGGTGATGGGAATCGAACCCACGTATCTAGCTTGGAAGGCTAGTGTTCTACCATTGAACTACACCCGCATGTGATGTACTGTCTCACAACGAAATTTATTTTAACACAGGAGTTTTGAAAATGCAAGAGTTTTTTGAAAAAAATTTGATTTATCAAGCAAGACAGATGCCTGCAGAAAGAATTTTTGTATATTACAAAGGATAAGAGGCGTCAGTTTAGCCATTTAAACAACATTCCCCTATTAAAAACGCTCATCTCATGTTATACTGAAAAGGTTCGAATTAAAAGCAGCCTGCGGAGTACATTTCCGTAGGTTTTTTATTCAAACAGAGCTGGGAAGTTCTGTTTGAATCCCGTATTGAATAAAAGAACCTGCCTGGCAGGATTTATTTTTGTTGGAAGGAGTATGTAATGCGCTTTTTATTATGCGGAATTAATGCGAAATATATCCACTCAAATCTGGCGATTTTCAGCCTGAAAGCTTATGCTGACAGGAAGAAGATTCCAGGAGCGGAGATTATTTTAAAAGAATATACAATTAATAATTATGTAGAGGATATTTTACAGGATTTATATGAGGAAAAGGCTGATGTTGTTATTTTTTCCTGCTATATATGGAATATTTCTTTTGTGCGAGAACTGGCGGCGGAGCTTAAAAAAGTGAGTCCTGATGTGAAAATCTGGGCTGGTGGTCCGGAAGTTTCTTATGCAGCGAATAAATTTTTGATGGAGAATCCAGCATTTGACCTGATTATGCAGGGAGAGGGAGAGGAAGTTTTCTCTGAACTGATTCGCTTAACAGTGGAGGAAAAATGTCGGATTAAAGATGTATACAAACAATCAGAAAGTAAAAAAGTCTTATCGGGGATTGTGGAAAAGAGATATTCCATAGAAAGGAAACAAGCTGTAAAAGAGGAAAAAGATATAGAAGATAAATATTTCGCAGGAGAAGATAATGTCTATCCAACGAATTATATAGATATGTCAAAACTCCAAAAGTTACAGGGAATTGCAGTCTGGGATTTTTCAGGAGAAGCAGCTTTAGGAAATGCTGAGAGCAATATAGGAAATAAAACGAAAATCATCAATACAGGTTTTGCTACATTGATGGATATGGATACGATTCCATTTGTGTACGAGGATTTTCATCTTTTTGAACATAAGATTTTATATTATGAGACGAGCAGAGGATGTCCGTTCTGTTGTAGTTACTGCCTTTCTTCTGTGGATAAGACGGTAAGATTCCGTTCTTTGCCGATTGTGAAAAAAGAGCTGGATGCTTTTCTTGAAGCAAAAGTTCCACAGGTTAAGTTTGTTGACAGGACATTTAACTGCAACAGGCGGAGGGCGATTGATATCTGGAGTTATCTGGTGGAACATGATAACGGAATTACGAATTTTCATTTTGAGATTTCATCGGATTTGCTTGGTGAGGAGGAGTTAGAGCTTTTTGCAAAGATGCGTCCGGGTCTGATTCAGCTTGAAATTGGAGTGCAGTCCACAAATGGGGAGACGGTTGATGCGATTCATCGGCATATGGATTTAGATAAGCTTTTTCATTATGTGGACAGAGTACATGAACTGGGAAATATTCATCAGCATTTGGATTTGATTGCCGGGCTGCCATATGAGAATTATGAGAGATTTGGATGCTCATTTGATGATTTATATGCACATGAGCCAGACCAGCTTCAGCTTGGATTCCTTAAAGTGTTAAAGGGAACGATGATGGAGGAAGAAGTCAAAAAGTACAGCATTCTATATCGTAATCAGCCGCCATACGAAGTACTTGGAACAAAATGGCTCTCTTATGACGAGATTATTTTATTAAAAGGTGTGGAGGAGCTTGTAGAACTCTATTACAACAGTGGTCAGTATACATTAACTTTAAAATATGCTGTTCCATTTTTTGAGAGTCCATTCCGCTTCTATGAAATGTTTTCAGCATGGTACCGGGGAAAAGGCTATCATAAGCTGAATCACAACCGACTCGAAAAGTATAATATTCTTCGGGAGTTTTTAAGAGAACATATAGATGAAAATGAATGGGATACTTTAGATGAGATTATGCTATATGATATGTATCTTCGAGAAAATGTAAAAGGAAGACCTGCATGGGCAAAAGATACCGCACAATACAAGAAAGAGTGGAAAGCATTATACAGAGAACAGGGAGAAAAACTTTTTCCAGAAGATGTGCAGGCAGGAATTTATGATTCAAAGAGGGCAGCCAACCAAAGTCATATCGAAGTATTTGAAATTAATATAAAGAAGTTTGAGCAGAGTGGGCAGGTGGAGAAAAAACAGGTGTTTTGCTTATTTGATTATAGCAGAAGGAATCCGCTAAATCGGGCGGCTAGAACTGTAGAGTGGGAAATATTATAATAAGTGAACAGCAGGTTACGATGTTGTTGATAATGATATAGGATAGTAAATCCTGATAAAATAGAGACTTGAATGTACGACAGAAATGACTTAAAATAAAAAAGAATGTTCAGGAGAACAAAAAAAGTCTGTATGTTTATAACAAAAAAAGTATTTTTCAAGTAAGCGCCATAGCAAGGTCAGAGTGAGAGATATAGTGATTTCTGTTCTGAAGTGCTGTATCTTTGAAAGATGCGAAATCACTATATGAAGTTAGAAAATGAAGACGGACGCATTTTATATAGTTTATTTTAGAAAGGAAGTTTTAGTATGAAGTCAGATGGCACAAAGAAAAGACAGAGAATTGCTACAGTTGTAGTTGTATTAGTAGTTATCGCGATGGTTATCACAACAGTCGTTCCAGCAATGATGATGTAGGATTCAAAAACACATCAGAGTTTTTGAATATGAATGAGAGAAATGAATTAAATAAATCATGATCTATAGGGTAGAATGATGTTTTATTTAATAGAATTTTAAGAAAGTAAAAGGGTGCAATATGAAAAAAAGAGTAGGGATTATCATACTTGTATTGCTTCTTCTTATTTTAGCAGGAGGCGGGGCGGCGTTTTATTATTATTATTCCAAGTATATTAATATTGACGCGATCTATCCGGGAATGACAATTCAGGGGATGTCTGTCGGCGGAATGACACAGGAAGAGGCAAAGGCAAAAGTACAGGAATATGTAGATAAGGTATCGCAGGAAACGGTTACATTGCAGGTGAAAAAGAAAGAGAGTACATTTGCTCTTTCCGATATTGGTCTGAAATGTACAAATATGGATGTGGTAGAGAAAGCATATGATTTTGGAAAGACAGGGAATGTCTTTAAGCGTGTCATTGAAGTAAGAAAGCTTGAAAAGGAAGGGATGGATTTTCCACTTACCTTTTCTGTAGATAAGGCAGAGACGAGGAAGGTTGTTAAGAAGAAGGCGAAGAAGTTCCTTGCAAAGAAAAAGGATGCCACTATTACAAGAAAAGATGGAAAGTTTGTTATCACAAAGCAGGTAGATGGTGTAGATATCGACTTTGAGGCAAATGCAGACAAGCTTGCAGAAGTCTTTAGCAAAAAAGACTGGAATCACAAGTCTGTTGTATTTCCGATGGATTATACGTTAGATAAAGCAAAGCATACGAAGAAGGAGCTTTCAGCAATTAAAGATGTGCTTGGAACATTTACAACATCTTATGCAGGCTCTGCTTCTGGAAGATGCGCTAATGTAGAGAATGGAGCAAGCCTGATTAACGGAACTTTACTGTATCCGGGAGATTCTTTCTCTGTTTATTCAAAAGTAGCACCATTTACAGCGGATAATGGATACCATCTTGCAGGTTCTTATTCGAATGGACAGACAGTGCAGACTTATGGTGGAGGAATCTGCCAGGTATCTACAACACTTTACAATGCGGTTTTAAGAGCAGAGTTAAATGTAACAGAGCGATCGAATCATTCAATGACGGTACATTATGTTTCATTGTCTGCGGATGCGGCGATTTCCGGAACAGATAAGGATCTGAAGTTTACCAATAATCTTGATCATCCAGTATATATTCAGGGAGTAGCTGGAGGAAGCAGCATTACATTTACTATTTACGGTAAGGAATATCGTGCTTCAAACCGAAAGGTAGAGTATGTATCCGAGACTGTTTCTACAAGAGGTCCTTCCGAAAAAGTAATCAAGGATAACACGATGGAAGAGGGCAAGCGAGTTGTAGAATCCAATGGACGTACTGGTTACACAGCAAGACTGTGGAAGGTTGTATACATAGATGGAAAAGAGACGAAGAGAACGCAGGTGAATTCCAGTTCTTATATGTCCACTCCATCCGTTGTCCGTGTCGGAACAAAGAAAAAGGAAGTGCCAAAGCCAACGACGCAGAAGAAAGATGAGACAGCAAAAGCTGGTGAGAAGGCAGAAGGCAGCAAAGGTACGACAGGAAATAATAATCAGGGAGCAAATAAGGCGGAGTAGGCGGTGAGCCTGCTTCCGCTGTGGGAGTGTATATTATGCGGATAGGAAAGGTAAAAGAGAGTATTTTAAAACGCTCGGTACTAAGACAGTTGCATAACCACAGTGAAAAAGGCTCTCCGGCACCCGGTGAGGATGCCGGAGTTCTTTTTATGCCGGAATTTATGCCAGAGTTTACACAGGGATTTTCGGGAAAAAACGGTGTGGCAATGGCAGTAAATCCGGTGGAAGGCTGGACATTTGCAGCAAAAAGAGCAGTCTACGGTGCAGTAAATAGTATGCTGGCAGCGGGGGCAGCTCCAAAAGCGATTTCGCTCAGTATTCTTATGCCGGAAGAAGCAGAGGAAAAACAGTTAAAGGCATTGATAAAAGAAATCGACAGCCTTTGTATGCAGGAAAATATTTTAGTGCTTTCCGGGCATACAGCGGTGTCACCGTATGTCAGCACACTTATTTTATCGGTTACTGCAATGGGAAGTATTACGAGAAATAAGGAAAACATTGTAGTAAGCAAGGAGAGCATAGCGGATAGTAAGGGAAACACAAAGCAGGTAGCTGTAGTGAATGCGGATTTAGATTTAGTTGTTGCAGGAACGGTCGGCAGAGAAGGTGCGGCTATGCTTGCGGCCGAGTATGCGAAACGATTAAAAGAAAGATACGCACCGTCCTATGTTGAGGCGGCAAAGCATTTATTTGATGATGGCTCTATGACGGCAGTAGCGGACATTTTACAGGAAAAAGAAGTTGTTTCTGTACATGATGTGCGGGAAGGCGGTATTTTTGCCGCACTCTGGGAAATGGCAGCGGCAGCCAATGTCGGGCTGTCTATTGATCTTAAAAATATACCGATCAAGCAGCATACGATAGAAGTATGCGAATATTTTAATTTAAATCCATATATGCTTCGGTCCGGCGGAACATTGCTTCTTGCCTGTGCAAATGGGGCCAGAATTGTCGAGCAGTTGAAAAATGCCGGAGTGCAGGCGGCAGTGATCGGACAGACGACCGCAGGAAATGACAGACTGATTCGCTATGATGATGAGGCTCGTTTCTTAGAGCCGCCGAAGATGGATGAGTATTATAAAGTAAATTAGATAAAGGAGAAAAATTATGCGTCATGAAATTTTACGAATGCTGGAAAATAACAGCAGAATAGATTTACACGACCTGGCAATTATGCTTGGAACCGATGAGAGTGTTGTATTAGAAGAAATCGAAAAAATGGAGAATGAGGGAATCATCTGCGGATATCCTACCCTTATTAACTGGGATAAAACAGACACAGAGAAAGTAACAGCATTTATCGAAGTGCGTGTTACCCCACAGAGAGGACAGGGATTTGAAAAGCTGGCAGAGAGAATCACAAACTACCCGGAAGTAAAGTCCATTTATCTGATGTCTGGAGCTTTTGATTTTGCTATCTTTTTAGAGGGTAAAACTTTAAAAGAAGTCTCCATGTTTGTCTCCACAAAGCTTTCTACATTAGAAGCAGTTGCCGGTACAGCAACACATTTCGTCCTGAAAAAATATAAAGATCACGGTATGATTCTTATAGATAAAGAGCCGGCAAACAGAATGAAGGTGACACCATGAGAAACCCTTTATCCGATAAAGTAGTACAGATGAAACCTTCAGGAATCCGTAAATTTTTTGATTTAGTACAGGAAATGCCAGATGCTATTTCCCTTGGTGTAGGTGAGCCGGACTTTGATACTCCGTGGCATATCCGTGAGGAAGGTATCTATTCCTTAGAAAAAGGCCGTACTTTCTATACATCCAATGCCGGATTATTAGAACTTCGAAAAGCAATCGCACACTACATGTATCGTAAATATGAACTTACTTACGATCCTGCCCACGAAATCGTTGTGACTGTCGGTGGAAGTGAGGGAATTGATCTTGCTCTTCGTGCGATGCTGAATCCGGGAGACGAAGTTATTTTGCCAGAGCCAGCTTTCGTCTCTTATCTCCCATGCGTGAAGTTAGCGGACGGTGTGCCTGTAACAATTGACTTAAAAGAAGAGAATCACTTTAAGTTAAAGCCAGAAGAATTACTTGCAGCAATTACCGATAAGACAAAGATTCTGATTTTATCTTATCCAAACAATCCGACAGGTGCGATTATGACCCGTGAAGACTTAGAGCCGATCGCCGAAATCGTAAAAGAAAAAGATCTGTATGTCATTTCTGATGAAATTTATGCAGAACTTACTTATGGACAGGATCACTGTTCTATCGCTTCTCTTCCGGGAATGAGAGACAGAACGATTATCATCAATGGATTCAGTAAATCCTTTGCCATGACCGGATGGAGAATGGGATTTGCCACGGGTCCGGAACTTATCATGCAGCAAATATTAAAGATTCATCAGTTTGCGATTATGGCAGCACCGACAACAAGCCAGTACGCAGCAATCGAAGCAATGACAAACGGGGAGGAAGACGTTCAGATTATGCGAAATGCATATAATCAGCGCCGTCGATTTGTTTTAGAACTCTTCTCCGAAATGGGATTGAAATGTTTCGAGCCAGAAGGCGCATTTTACATATTCCCATGCATCAAAGAATTTGGCATGACCTCCGATGAATTTGCAAACCGCTTCTTACGCGAAGAAAAAGTAGCCATCATTCCGGGAACAGCATTTGGAGACTGCGGAGAAGGATTCCTTCGGGTATCCTATGCTTATTCTATCGAAGAATTAAAAGAGGCATTAGGTCGTCTGGCTAACTTTGTGGAAAGATTACGTAAAGAGAAAAATCTGTAATAGTAGTAAATAAGAAATATCGAGGAATAAATTATGGTAAACATCGTATTACATGAGCCGGAAATGCCGGCCAACACTGGAAATATTGGAAGAACCTGCGTAGCAACAGGGAGTGTTCTTCATTTAATCGAGCCACTTGGCTTCAAAATCAACGACAAAATGCTCAAACGTGCCGGACTTGACTACTGGGATAAATTAGATGTCCGTACATATGTGAACTTCGAGGACTTCCTTGCAAAGAATCCAGGAGCAAAAATCTATATGGCAACCACAAAGTCAAAACAAACTTACACAGATGTAGAATATGAAGACGGCTGCTACATCATGTTCGGAAAAGAAAGCGCCGGAATCCCGGAAGAAATCTTACTCGAACATAAAGAAACCGCTGTTCGTATCCCAATGCTCGATCATATCCGTTCACTGAATCTTGGAAACTCTGTAGCAATTGTTTTGTATGAAGCACTGAGACAGCAGGGGTTCAAAGAATTAGAGCTTGAAGGACAACTCCACAAATACGAATGGTAAATCTGAGTTGCCGCAGGCAAGGGAGACGCTCCCCCCCCCAAGAGCCCATAGCCTATATTTGTGACTCTATCGCTGTGGTTTAAATATTCCTTAAAGGTTCGCATTCAATCTTCGCTAAGACCACAAATATAGGCTATGGGCTTTTTTGGGGAGCTGTCTTTCAACTGACTAGTAGGACTTGAAGTAGCTAGCCGCTACATATATATCCTTTATCGGATTGCTCAAAAGAAAGCAAAGAGAAGGAGTATTCTAAGATTGAATTTTGTGACTTTGCGCTGTGGAATCCTGACTGTAACCTTGCGAGCTCGTTTTCGAGCAAGGTTGTTTTATCAGGCAGGATGGAACGTTTAGCGCAACGGAACAAAATCAAGCTTAGAATACTCCTTCTCTTTGTTTTTTTGAGCAACTGCCTGCAATTTTCTTTGTAGCGGCGTCTGTTTAGTTCTAAAAACTAGTATTTACTTAAAAGTTACGATTGTTACCCCGGCATCCCCTTCGCCGAATTCTGCAAGCTTATAGGTCTTCACAAACTTCAGTTTACGGAGATACTCGTGGATACCTTTTCGTAAGGCGCCAGTTCCTTTTCCGTGAACAACTCGGACAGAAGTAAGTCCGGCGATCATAGCATCGTCAAGGTATTTTTCAAGGCGGGCGATTGCCTCATCCACAGTATTTCCGAGAAGGTTGATTTCTGGATTGATTGTTGCGGCCTTATTGATACTGTAGCGGTCTTTTGGCTGATGCTGTGGTTTCGGTGCTTTTTCTGGAGCGAGAAGTTCTAAGTTTTTGTAGTTTACTACAGAACTTAAGAAGCCCATCTGGATTACAAGGTCTCCATCCTTGTTGGCAGCTTCTTTTACAGTTCCGTTTAGAGAAAGTGTAGTTACAAATACAGAATCGCCTACTTTGAAGTCAGAAGGATCGGAGATAGTGGAAGACTTCTTTGCCTTATAGGCGAGCTTTTTGTCAAGCTTACTCATGCGGCCTCGGAGATCACTTCTCTGTGCTTCCATTTTTTTCATGTTGTTCTGCTTTGGATGCTGTCCCCATGCGTGATATTTACGAATGGATTCATCAGCAACTTCCTTGGCTTCTTCGAGAATGTTTCGTGCTTCCTCGCGGGCATCACGGAGCATCTTGTCTCGTTTTTCTTTAATGTCATCCTGTTTTTCTTTCAGGCTGTTCTTTAAGTTCTCGATTTCCTGTTTTGTTTTGTAAAGTTCAGACTGTTCTTTTTCAATTTCAGCTTTGTTTTTCTCTAATTCAGAGAGCATGTTTTCAAAGTCAATGGCAGTCGCATCGATCTGGGAGCGTGCCTGTTCGATAATGTAGTCTGGCAGGCCAAGACGTTCACTGATGGAGAAGGCATTACTTTTTCCAGGAATACCGATTAAAAGGCGGTAAGTTGGAGAAAGAGTCTCAAGGTCGAATTCACAGCAGGCATTCTCCACGCCAGGTGTGTCCATTGCGTACATTTTTAGCTCAGCGTAATGTGTTGTTGCAACTGTACGAATCTTTCCTGTATGCAGGTCATCTAAGATGGCAATGGCAAGTGCCGCACCTTCTGTCGGGTCAGTTCCTCCACATAACTCATCGAGTAAAACGAGAGAATTGGGGTCAGCTTCGTCTAAAATGTGGACAAGGTTCGTCATATGAGATGAAAATGTGGATAAGTTCATCTCAATACTCTGCTCATCTCCGATATCTGCAAAAATATCAGAAAATACAGCAAGGCGGGAACCCTGAAATGCAGGAATGTGGAGTCCTGCCTGTCCCATAAGCTGGAAGAGACCGACTGTTTTTAAGGAAACGGTCTTACCACCAGTATTTGGTCCGGTGAGCAGAAGCATATTAAAGTCCTCGCCAATATAAATATGGATTGGAACGACTTTTTTCGGGTCAAGTAATGGATGACGGCCCTGCTTGATATCTACAATTCCGTCTGTATTGAAAATCGGTTCGGTTCCCTGATATTCTTTTGCATATTTTGCCTTTGCGAAAATGAAATCAAGCTTTGTCAGAATCTTCTGATTTTCCTCTAATTCACGGCTGCAGGAAGCGGCCTGTGCGCTTAAAGACTGGAGAATCTTTTCGATTTCCATTTTTCCTTTAATATCTAATTCTTTCAAATGGTTGTTTAACTGGACAACGGCCATCGGCTCGATGAAAAGTGTAGAACCGGAAGAAGACTGATCGTGAATCATACCCGGAAAGGCGTTACGATATTCTGTTTTTACAGGAACACAGTAACGGCCATTACGGACGGTAATCAGCGCATCCTGAAGCATTGTCTTGTTATTTTGTGAGTTGATAACAGAAGTCAGCTTATTGTGGATGGAAATATTTGTCTGTTTGATTTCGCGGCGAATGTCTTTTAATGCGGAAGAGGCATCATCACTGATCTCATCCTCAGATAAAATACACTGTGTAATTCTCTGGTAAAGGAATTCTAATGAATCAAGTTCTCCAAAATAGCTGTTTAAGGAGTCATATGCCATTATGTCATCTTCCGTATCGCCGTATTCTACAGCCTGTGCTGTAATAGAAAGAAGACGGGCAATATCGAGAAGCTCCTTTGTATTTAATGTGGAATCAATTTCTAATAATCTTAAATGTGGACGGATATCAGAAAGTCCCTGAAAAGAAAGATAACCCGTCTTATAAAGCCGGGTCAGTGCATCTTTTGTTTCTGTCTGTGCTGACAAGATTTCTTCGTAATCAGAGGAGGGAAGCAGGTCTTTACAGAGTGCCTTTCCCATGGTCGAAGAAGCAAAAGTCTCCAGCTTTTTAATGATTTTATCATATTCTAATGTGATTAGTGCCTTTGTATTCATAAATAAAATCCTCTCAAAAATTTAAGTTCAATCTTGATATGCATCTTAATTTGTGATGGATGCAGTATGCAGGAAAACGTATTGCAGAGCTATGTAAAGAGAAATAATCCAGATAGTATATAGTTTGTACATAGTTTTACTGCGTAAGTTATGATTGAATAAGATTTTCATATATTGATAATATTAGATTAACTTGTTAGTAGCGAGCCCGAAAGCCCTTTTCATCTGCTACATTTACAGAAGGAATATTTGTAATGTCCAATTTGTCAATGCGGATGAAGCGATTCCCACCTGGCCGATCAGAGGATAACTCCTGTAAAAAGAGTTCCACACGGTGGTCTAGTCCCTGGACTTCCATCTCTACCGTACCATCATAGAGATTGCGGACCCAACCCGTCACATTGTACTTTTTTGCAAAACCGGTTACTGTAAAGCGAAGACCAACGCCCTGTACGCGGCCGTGTGCAATAATGTGTTTTCTAATCATAATGCTTACCTACAGTCCGATACTGTGCCGGACTATTCCTTTCCTTAATTTAATGCAAAAGTAATTGTGACATGAAATACTTCATTTGTCAATGAAGACGGGGCGTAAAGCCTTTAAAAATGCGGAAAAATCTGCGAAATAGAGCATTTTCTTGGTTGTCAGCCTATTAAATTTAAGCTATAATATGTGAAGTAATTAAAGAGATGGATTAGAAAGGAAACGTATATGCGTTATATTAATGAACTCAGAGAAGGAGATAATGTCTCTGAAGTGTACCTTTGTAAAGTAAAAAATATTGCGAAGACAAAAGCGGGAAAGACTTATTATTCCATGATTTTGCAGGATAAGACTGGTGTCATTGACACAAAAATCTGGGATTTGAATAATGGAATCGAGAATTTTGAACAGATGGATTACATCCGTGTAGAGGGTAATGTCACAAGCTTTCAGGGCAGTCCGCAGCTCAATGTCAGAAGACTGCGTAAAGCCAGAGAGGGCGAATTTGCAATGGAGGATTATATCCCATGTTCCAGCAAGAGTATTGACGGAATGTTTAAGGAATTATCTTCTTATGTGAATCATGTACAGAACATTTATTTAAGACAGCTATTAGTTGCTTTCTTTGGAGATAAGGAATTTGCAGCCAAGTTCAAGGCACATTCCGCAGCGAAAAGAGTACATCATGGATTTATGGGCGGTCTGTTAGAGCATACATTAAGCGTAACGAAACTGTGTGATTTTTATTGTACGCAGTATCCGGTTTTGAATAAAGATTTACTTATTACAGCAGCAATCTGTCATGATATCGGAAAGATTGATGAGCTTTCTGATTTCCCGGAGAACGATTATACAGATGTTGGACAGCTGGTCGGCCATATCGTAATGGGAACGATGATGATTGATGAGAAGATTAGAAATATTAATGGTTTCCCAGCGAAGCTGGCGAATGAATTAAAGCACTGTATCTTAGCACATCACGGTGAGTTAGAATACGGTTCCCCTAAGAAGCCGGCATTAATTGAGGCATTAGCTCTTAATTTTGCAGATAATACTGATGCAAAGATGGAGACGTTTATTGAAGCACTTGCAGAAGAGAGCCGTCAGAGCGGTGAGTGGAAAGGTTACAATAAATTATTTGAAAGCAATATCAGAGCGACAAGTCATTTAGGAGAAAAGGATTGAATAATAAAGTGAAATCAGAACAGAAGTTGAATTTGAAAAAGAATCAGGAAATTTCACTTACAATCGAAGATTTTACAAAGGAAGGGGAAGGTCTTGGCAAGTACCAGGGCTTCCCTTTCTTTGTTAAAGACACGGTAATCGGTGATGAAGTGAGAGTTTCCATAACAAAATTAAAAAAGAATTACGGTTATGCCCGTCTGGTAGAAATCGTAACACCATCAAGAGACAGAGTAACCCCGCCATGTCCGGTCGCAAGACAGTGTGGAGGTTGTAAGTTACAGCAGATTTCTTATGAGAAACAGCTTTCTTTTAAAAAGAGTCTTGTAGAAGGCTGCCTGATGCGTATCGGCGGTTTTGGAAAAGAAGATATTGAGCAGAAGATGGAGCCAGTATACGGAATGGAAGAACCGTGGCATTACCGCAATAAGGCACAGTTTCCTGTCGGTTATGACAAAGAGGGGAACCTTGTTGCCGGATTTTATGCGGGCCGTACCCACTCCATCGTGGCCAATACAAATTGTGCGATTCAGGCAGAAGTAACCCACCCGATTGTTGAAAAAGTTCTTACTTATATGAAAGAAAATAAGATTTCTGCATATGATGAGAAAAATCACAGTGGTTTGGTGCGCCATATTTTAACCCGCATAGGATTTACTACTGGCGAGATTATGGTATGTCTTATTGTAAATGGTACGAAAAAGCAGTTGAAACATATTGATAAACTTGTAGATGACTTAAAAACAATCGAGGGAATGACAAGTATTATCGTAAACACGAATACTGATAAGACAAATAAAATTTTGGGACTTCGCTGTGAGACTGTATGGGGCCAGGATTATATTGAAGATTATATCGGTAATATTAAATACCAGATTGGGCCGCTTTCTTTCTATCAGGTAAACCCACAGCAGACAAAGGTTCTTTATTCTAAAGCATTAGAGTACGCTGAGCTGAAAGGGCAGGAACTTGTGTGGGATTTATACTGCGGAATCGGAACTATTTCCCTCTTTTTGGCGCAGAAAGCAAAGCAGGTTTACGGTGTAGAAATCATTAAAGAAGCCATTGATGATGCAAGGAGAAATGCCGCATTAAATCATATGGATAATGTTGAATTTTTCGTTGGAAAGGCAGAAGAAGTCGTACCTGCACAGTATGAAAAGACTGGGATTCATCCAGATGTCATCGTTGTTGATCCACCAAGAAAGGGCTGTGATGCGATACTCTTAAACACAATGCTCGATATGGCACCGAAGCGCATTGTCTATGTAAGCTGCGACCCGGCAACATTAGCAAGAGATTTAAAGATACTGTGTGAGGAAAAATATACCTTGGAGAAGGTATCCGTGGTAGATCAGTTCAGCCACTCGGTTCATGTGGAGAGTGTTTGTGCTTTGAAAAGAGTAGATGAATAATTTTGCTATATTTGCTATAATATAGAGAGTGTCTGCATTAAAAAAGACTGGAAAGCATTTTTTAAATATACTTTAGGTAAATAGTTTTTTATACTATATTATTAGGACCTTTATAGAGAAAATAAGATAAGAATGAAAAATTATCCAGAAACTATGATAGGATATATTGTTTTTTGTCTTTTTAATTATAGTAGTATTTTTAATTGCTATAGACACATCTTATGATAAAACAGAGGAATTGAACAAGAATATTCTTAAAAGATTTTCTGGCAGGCGTACCTAAGAAAAGATATATGTAGATCAAGAAAAAATATTTACAAAAGTATCATGGGAGGGGCGGAATATATGAAGTCAATCAAGAAATACGAAACAATTATTAATGAGGCACTGCGTTCAGCACTTGAATACGATACTCCCGAGGGACAAATTAATGAATTTATCAGTTTTTTTGGAAAACATATCGGGTCTGACAGAATTTATATTTTTGAGGATGACGAGGAGCATCATGTAACAAATAATACTTATGAATGGTGTGCAGAAGGAATTACTCCGCAGATTGAGCATTTGCAGGGTGTGAATATGGAAGTAATTGATTGGTGGTATGATACTTTTGATGAGGGAAAAAGTGTTATTATTTCTGATGTTGAAGAATTAAAAGGAGTACATCAGGTATCTTACAATATGCTTAAGTACCAGAATGTTTGTAAAGTAGTTGTCAGCCCATTACGCCATAAAGGGCAGATAAAGGGATTTTTCGGTGTAGATAATCCACCGGCTGTAGATTACAATGCATTAACAATGTTTTTAGATATGATCGGAACCATGCTGATTTCTCTTTTAAAAATAAGAAATACATTTCAAAAAGAGCAATATAACGCAAGTATGAGCAGCTACTCAGCACTTTCTGAGATTTATTTATGTATGCATTTAATTGATATAAAAACAGGAAAGTATGAGCAGATAAAAAATGTAAAACATGTAGAAAAAGAATGTGAAGAGCTTGATCAGGAGAATTTTTCAAAAAGAGTATATACAACTATGAAATACTTCTGTACAGAAATGTATTTATCAAGTGTACTGGAGTTTGTGGACTTATCAACATTAGACAGACGATTAATGGAAACAAACACAATCGTTCATGAATTTATAGGTACAGTTTCCGGATGGTGCCGCGAGCGCTTTATCAAAGTAGATAGCGATGAAAAAGGCCGTCTGTGGCATGTTCTTTACTGTGTGGAAGTGATTGACGAACAGAAACGCCGGGAGAAAAAGCTGCTGTATCTTTCTGAAACAGATTCCATGACCGGTATTAATAACCGTGGAAGCGGGGAGCGAAAGATTACAGAATTCCTCGAAAAAAAGAAAGGTGGCCTGTTCTGCCTTTTAGACTGTGATAAATTCAAAAAAATCAATGACACATATGGACATGCCGTTGGAGATACCGTTCTCATTAAGCTTGCAGCAGTCCTTCAGCGAGCCTGCCGTGAGAATGATATTGTCATGCGGCTTGGAGGTGATGAATTTGCGATGTATCTTCCAGGAATGTCAGATAAAGCACAAGCGGAATCATTTTTCAAACGTTTATTTACGCAAATAGATAAGATTTCCATACCGGAAATGCAGGGAGAGAAAATTAATGTGAGTCTGGGAGCTTCTTTATGTTCGGATAAAGATGGAGCAACTTTTGATACGCTATATCATGAGGCGGATGCAGCAATGTATGAAAGTAAGAAAATTGTGGGGAATCATGCGATAATATATTCTGATTTGCCACAGGCAAGGTAGACGCCACTGTAGAAGAATTATCAAGAAAAACCCCTAAAAAATTTATTGATTTTGTTCCGTTATGCTAAACGCTCCACTTTGCCCAATAAAACAGAAACTTCGCAGAAACGAATGCGAAGTTTCTGTTTTATTGGGCAAAATTCTGCAACACAAAGTCAAAATATAGGTTGTTTTATTTACTGAGAGCGTCTCTTTGCCTGCGGCAGATCAGGAATTATATAGTTGCTTCTATAATATGTTTGTCGCTGATAAAAATATCATGTACTCATGGGCAGCCCAAAACAGCTCTCAAAGAGTCAATATATTTCAGTAATAAGACAGCAATTTTCATATATCCTCTCTTGAGATTAGTGCTATAATAAAATAAATATGACTATTCAGAAATAATTCATGGAATCGCATTTGCGATGCTTATTTTTTGCTTTGAATAGCCGCAGTTTATATAACATAACACAACCGTGGGACAACACGGGGGTAGCTCGCTTATGCTTAGCACAACGGTGCTATCGAACGAGAACCGACCGCTATAGGTGGGGAGGATGTCACCATAACCAGAAAACCAAAGTATACATATTGGGAAAGGGGTAGAAAGACATGATAGATAACAAGAGACAGGAGCTGATTCATAGCCAGGTAATGGAGATTCTCAAAGAGAACCAGTTAGCATTTTCTAATGTTGCACGTCCAAAGCCAACAAAAGCTTCTACAGCAACTTCAGCATCCTGGTCAAAAGACATGGCTCCGAAAGCATCTGCAGCAACACAGGGAGCATGGGACAGCACAAATACACCGGGCGGTGTTTCTTCTTTAGCAAAGGAGAAATGGAATGTACAGGAAATCGCAGCACTTGTAACAAAGGCATTAGAAGCCAGCAACGTAAAAGTTGCATTTTCTAATAAGCCAATTCCTGCACCAACAACAATTTCCAGTTCTACACAGCCAGCATGGAAGAAAGACGAAGACGAAGCTCCTCGTAAACCGGCAGCAGGTACACAGGGCGCATGGGATGTGACAGATACACCAGGTGGACTTTCTGCTGAGACAAAGAAAGTATGGAATCTTGATGCAATCACAGCTCTGGTAAAGAAAGAATTAACAGAGAACCTTGAGTTCTATAACAAACCACTGCCAAAGCCAACAACAGTATCCAGTTCCACACAGCCAGCATGGAAAGATGACAGCGAAGAGTATAAACCAAAAGAATCTGCATCTGCTCAGGGAATCTGGGAGAGAGGCAATAAGATTTCTGCATCTACACAGCCAGCGTGGAAGGTGGATGAAATTGCTGCTTTGGTAACAAAGGCTCTGCAGAATAAATAATATTTACTACAGGCAAGGGGAGATGTCCTCTGAAAGATAAATAAAGCATATTTGTGACTTTAGTCGCTGTGGTTTGAATGTTCGCTTGGATGCGCGAATGTTCAAACCTTGTTCCGAGGCCGCAAATATGCTTTATTTATCTTTCAGAAGACTGTCTTTGGCTGCGGCAAATTACTATTTAGAAAGGAATTATTATGCAAAGTAAAATGACACTTAAAGAATGGCTGCCACTGCTTGGTATCACAGTCTCAGCATTCATATTTAACACATCAGAGTTTATGCCGATTGGTTTGTTGACAGATATTGCCGACAGCTTTCATATTACAGAGGCACATGCGGGGGTACTGATTACAGTATATTCATGGATCGTTATGTTACTGTCTCTGCCGTTGATGCTTCTATTGAATAAGATTGATTTTAAAAGACTTTTGTTAGGAACGATTGCACTTTTTGGAATCTTCCAGATGCTGTCCGCTTTTTCTGCTTCATATGAAATGTTAATGATATCACGTATTGGCGTAGCGTGTACACATTCAGTATTCTGGTCGATCGCATCACCGGCAGCAGTCAGTGTTGTGTCAGAAAAGTTTCGTTCACTTGCACTTAGTATGGTAGTAACCGGAACCTCAATTGCGATGATTCTTGGACTTCCGCTAGGAAGAATTATCGGACTTCATATGGGCTGGAATATGGCATTTTTCTGTGTAGGAATCATTGCTTTTATCACAACCGCTTACCTGATTTTTGTATTCCCGAAAGTGCCGGGCGGAGAGTCTTTCTCCATAAAACAGATGCCGGAAATCTTTAAAAATAAAATGCTGATGGGAATTTTTCTTGTTACCTTTTTATTTGCCACATCGTATTATACGGGATATAGTTATATTGAACCATTCTTACAGAAGGTGGCTGGTCTTTCTGCTAACTGGGTTACAACAACACTTACTATATTTGGTGCAGCAGGTCTTTTGGGAAGTTTTTTATTCTCCCATTATTATGACAAGAATAAATATCTTTTCGTAAAACTGGTAATGATCAGTGTGGCGGCAGCATTACTTTTATTATATCCGATATCAAAAGCACATATGGCGGTTGTTTTATTATGTGTATTCTGGGGTATGGCAGTTATGGCATTTAACGTGACATTTCAATCAGAAATTATTACTTATGCACCGGCAGCGGCTTCCTCTGTAGCAATGGCAATCTATTCCGGAATCTATAATCTTGGAATCGGAAGCGGGACATGGATTGGAGGAAGTATTTGTACCCATCTGTCCATTTCCTATATCGGAATTGCTGGTGGCATGATAGCAGTAGTGGCGGCATTGTTATGTATATTTGTTGTGATAAAGTATATGAAGGAATTTGATAGAGCAATGAAATAAGAGAATAACAAGAAAAAGAAGTTCTTGCATCTATGAAATAGTAATAAAAGATACTATTTTGTGAAGGAAAGCTTCTTTTTTTGTGTAATATGGAAAAATATTGAATATAGAAGAAAGTTATGATAAAATTATTTAATATTATGAAGAAAAATTTCATAAATAAAAGGAGGAGAGGAAAAATGAAACAAGGGAAAAAAATCGTTGCCATTTTGTTGGTGCTAAGTTTATGTTTACCATTTAACTTGGTGACACAGGCAGCAAAAAAGACAATAGTAAATGCACAGTATAGTTTGTGTAAGGGGAATAGTATATCCGTAAAGAAGACCGGATTAAAAGGACGGATAAAGTGGACTTCTTCGAACAAATCTTGTGTGGGAGTTAATTCTTCAGGACAGATAAAGGCAAAGAAGGCTGGAAAAGCGACGGTAACAGCCAGAGCCGGAAAAAAAACATATAAAATATTAGTTAAGGTACAAAAATCAGTAATTAGTAAAAAAGTAAAAACAATAGGAAAAAATGAATATTATAAACTGTCAGTATTAAAAAATAAAGATAATGTTAAATGGACAAGTAAAAACACTAAGATAGCCAGAGTTTCATCGAAAGGTGTAGTAGTGGGTGTAAAGCCAGGAAAAACGACTGTTACAGCTAAAATAAAGCAGGGAACACTTAGTTGTAAGATTATAGTGAAACCTAATGTCCATAAACATAATTTTATGCAGCATATAAAGCAAAAAGCTTCTTGCGATAAGGAAGGAATTATTGAGTACAAATGTACAGATTGTGATAAGGAATATAAAAAATATATTGATGCATTAGGACATAATTTTATAAAGAAAGTTGTGCCACCTACGTGTATGCAAAGAGGTTATACACAGTATGTATGTAAATATAATAAAGCACATACTTACCGCTCTAATTATGTGAAGGCTGGAGGACATAATTGGAATAAGGGAAGAGTTGTTAAAGAAGCTTCTCCGGAGGAAGATGGCGAAAAAAGATTTACATGTAAAGTTTGTGGAGCAGAAAAAACAGAGAAGATTCTTTGGAAGACAGAGCAAAAAAGAATTTTTACAGATAAAGATATCTATGTAGAAGGTGAGGATATTAAAGTTGCGGCACAGGGTGATGATGATGCATGGGTAGGAATTTATGCAGAAGTAGATTCGGTAAGAAATGTATCTCCTATTTATAGATACAATGTGTCAGATTCTTCCCATCAGTCAGGAAAAACATATATTATTCAAAAGGAGTCTTTCAGAGGAAGAAATGAATTATTTACACTTCCAGCGGGAAAATATAAGGTGATTTTATTTAAAAATGAAAATTACGATGTGGATGATTTCTCTTATATTAAAATCAAAGATAATGGAGAGGCAAAACTTCAATTGAACAAAAAAGTTTATGGTCCTGGTGAACGAATTATGGTAACAGCAAAGGGAAGCGATGCAGATTGGGTAGGAATTTATGCAAAAAATGATCTTCCAAATGAAAGTGAAGCTGGCGGAGTTAAGTCTATCTATTGGTATTATGTAGCAAAAGATGGTCATTCTTCAGGAAAGGCTTATGCTATAAATAAAATAGGTTACTATAATGCGGAAAGATCACAATATAAAAATCTTCCAGTTGGAGAATATAAAGCCTTGCTTTTTAAAGACGGAAAATATGAAGCTGCTGAACAAATTGATTTTGCGGTGGAAGGAGATAATCAGCCAATGGCGCCAGCCACTGTAGAATATGTATTGGATAAACCAGGAAGTGGATTGGCAAACGGAAAAGTTACAGTAACTCTTAACAAAGCAGATCACGCTTCTTCTGATGTCATAATGTATTGGGCAGATGATGATGGACCACTGAGCGATTATACATCATTAGCTAAATTTAAAATTTCTGGAGAAACTACAGAATTTAAAATGTATGAAAATACTATTATTCCAGAAGGGGCAACCAGATTATTAGTGTATACAACAAATACTTATGGAACTTCATCACAATATACAGAAGTAAAACTTCCAGAAGGATCTAATTTCAAATTTAGTAACGAAAAGCCAATCACAGAATTTGAAATGGTAAGTGATGTCCATATTACAGATAGAAGTATGGGTGAAACAGATATTAATTATAAAAATAATCAGCATTTCAAACAGATGCTGGAAGATGTACAGAAGAATTCTCCAGATAGTAAGGCAATTATTATTAATGGTGATATTGCTGATACAGGTAAAGAATCTGAATATAAAAATATGCAGAAAATATATTCACAGGTTTCAGGACTTCCTGATATTTATATGGCAGTAGGAAATCATGATTTGTCGGCAAATGATTATAAGACACAAGCAGAGTTATTTATTAAATACGCAAATACAGGTACGGGTAAAGTATATTATGATAGAATGATAAATGGATATCATTATATTTTTCTGGGATCAGAAAAGCAAGGGTTAAGAGCTGATTTATCAGAAGCACAGTTGAAATGGTTTGATGAGCTTCTGGCTAAAGATACTGCTGCCAATCCAGAAAAGCCAGTATTTGTTATGTTGCATCAGTCTTTATATAATACAGTGGCTGGAAGTCTTCCGGGACAAAATTGGGATGGTGCAGGCTCAGAAGGAACAGCACAGGCAAAACAGCTTAGAGCTATTTTGAAGAAATATCCGCAGGTACTGATGTTTAATGGACATAGTCATTGGGAATTAAACTCAGAGAAATGTATGTATGCAAGAGATGAAGAACTTCCAAACATATTTAATACAGCAGCAGTTGGTTATTTATGGAGTAGCTATGATGATATTGTTGGTTCATATACCGAAGGGTCTAATGGATATGTTATTAAAGTTTATAAAGATAAAGTAATGGTATTGGGACGTGATTTTGAGAATGGTAAGTATGTTTCTTCAGCCATGTTTGTTGCACAAAACTATAAAAAGTAGATTAAAACGGGGAGGAAAGTAATGAATAAACGATATATGAAAGGGAAATGGCTGTTAATGTTATTAATCTGTATAGCAATATTATATCCGATTCATACACAGGCAGCTAAAACAGCAATAAATAAAAAAAATGTCATTGTTTTGAAAAGTAAAACGGTACAATTAAAAGTTAAAGGAACTTCTAAAAAAGTATCATGGATTACTTCTAATAAAAATGTTGCTAGGGTTTCAGATAAGGGAAAAGTAACAGCAAAAAATCCTGGAACAGCTAATATTACAGCCAAAATTGGAAAGAAAAAATATCAATGTAAAGTTACTGTTCCAGATAAAAAATTGAAGCGTTGTAAGGATACAAAAGAAACGGTAACAGCAGTAGGATTAAAAGGAAAAATTACCTGGAAAAGTAGCAATAAAAAAGTGGTATCTATTTCTAAAAAAGGAAAGATAAAGACAAAAAAGGCAGGAAAAGTATTATTGACAGCAAAAGCGGGAGCTAAAACTTATAGGATTTATCTTTCAGTATTAAATAAGAAACATTCTTGGAGAAAATTGTCTGAAAAAAAAGCAACTTGTACAGAGGAAGGAACTATAAAATATCGTTGTAAATATTGTAAAGATATTTATGAAGATAAACAAGATGCATTAGGGCATATTTATACTAAAAAGGTAATAGCACCAACTTGTGATAGTGAAGGATATACTATTTATACATGTAAAAGAAATAGTAAACACACACTTGTAAAAGATTTTGTAAAAGAAACTGGTCATAAATATGGTACATGGAAAGTAGAAAAGAAGCCAACCTGTATAACTACTGGTTGGGAAACAACAGTATGTTCTGTATGTAAGGATGAAGTTGGAAGAGATATCCCAATGTTACAGCATGAATATGTAAATGGTATATGCAAATATTGTAAAGCAACAGAGAAGCATAGCACAGCCGATAAAATGGATGTACAGGTAACGAAAGATAAGATTAATATTCATATTGATGGAGTGGGAAAATATTCTGACGGAACATTAAGTCTTATTCGAGTAGCACCAAATGAATATGCAGAAGGAGATAAAATTTCAGGAATTTCTAAAGATACAGATGTCTTGGGAACGGAACTCGCTGTTTATGCATGTCAAACAGATACAATGATTTCGATTGATCGTTATGATGTAAAAGGTAATGATCGTTTGTATAGTAAATACTATATTGTTTCTAAAAAGGGTGTTGTAAAAGGACCAATTTATCCAAGTGAAATTACGCCGGAAAGAAAAATTAAAAAATTTACGGCTAATACAAAAAAAGGATTATTTGGCGATGATTCAGAAGATATGGTTACAGAAACGGGAAGTAAATACACAGTAATAAATTTAAATCTTCCTAATCTTCTTGTAGCAGGTAAAGACAAAAATGGAAAGCTGACAAATGCAGAAAAAGAAGGTACTTATGAGTGGACTTCGCAGGGACAGAATTACTATTTTAATAAAGGATATGTGGAGTCTTTTGATAGAAGAATAAGATCATATACTGATAAAGGGATTGGAGTTTCTTTGGTTATTTGTGCTTCCAGAGTAAATGGATGGAAAGACTATTATCCGGCATCTTTATTGTATGAAGGAGGATGTGATAAAGGTTCTATTGCTGGAATTAATACATCTAGCAGGGAAGGGGTAGAGAACTGGATTGCGGCAATAGAATTTTTGGCAGAACGGTATTCTAGAGAAGATGGAAAATATGGACATATCAATAATGTAGTTTTGGGTAATGAAATCGATTATGCTTATGATTACAATAATATTTCAGATAAAGCAACATCATTAGATGTATATATGGAGGAATATTCAAGACTTCTTCGTCTTACACATATGGCTATTTCTAAATATATGGATACGGTTACGGTTACGGTTCCAACAACTCATGATTGGATGAGAGCTGAATACTATAATACATATAAACCAAAAGAAATTTATGATTGGCTAAATAAAAAATCGAAAGAAGAGGGAGACTTTAACTGGGGACTTTCTCCACATTGTTATTTTTATAGCTTGGCGGGCAGTTATTGTCTTGAAGATGATTCAATTAATGGAAGAAAGGTTCATAGTATTTCGGATAATATGAATACCAGCACACACTTGACATTTTCAAATCTTGAAATTTTGGAACAATATCTAGAACAAGATTCCATGAAATGTAACGGTGAAATGAGAGACGTGTATCTTACAGAGTCTGGATGCTCTAGTTATCTGGGAACAGAAGGAGATTTAAGAAGGCAGGCTGCATACGTTGCATTTGCATATTATAAAACTTCAATACTGGATTGTATAGATGCTATTATTTATTATCGTGCGGTTGATCATGATATTGAGACTCAGGCAGGAGCTACATTTGGATTAAAAGATAACAAAGGAAAAAATAAATATTCTTACGATGTATGGAAATATATAGATACGCAATATAGTTTTAGAGTTGCCAATGAATATTTAGATGCTGCTGCATACTATGATAAAGGAATAGTGAATGTTCCAGGGAAAAATAGTAATTACATGGATTCAAAAGAAACAGTAAAATATCATCATACTGTTGCGAATGGAAAGATTAGATCATATAAAGATTTAATGTATGCATTTTCTGAAAATTATGACTGGGATTCCATTTGGAATGATAAAAATATTATACGTCAGACAGTAGAACCTGTACAGGAATTGGAAGACAAGGTGAATCTTAATGGCATAAAATTCTATGGAAAATCATTTTTAGCAGATGGAAAAGAACATGAATTGCTAATTAGTGGACAACTTCCAAAAGGAATAAGTGTTCAATATGAAAATAATAAACGAACAGAAAAAGGGGTTCAGGAGGCAACAGCTAATTTTTATAAAAATGGAGAATTAGTTGGTACACGTACTGCGAAGTTACAGATTGGGGATATGACTACAAACCGTTCTGTATATGAGGCTGGAGAAAAAATTTATATTACAGCAAATGCAGTTAATAATTCACAATGGGTAGGAATTTATAAGAAAGGTGATATAGTTGGAGATGTAAGTGAAGGAGGTATTCCATCAGTTTACTGGTATTATGTTAATGATGGAAATCAAGTTTCAGGTAATACATATGCATTACAGGAAGTTGGACAGTATAATGCAAATCGTCCGGAATTAAAAGATTTGCCAGCAGGAAAATATGAGATTATCCTTATGGGAAAAAATGGAACTTACAGCAAGGATGAAGTAGTCGAGATTACTATTCTTGACACAGGTAAGAAGTCTGGTTTGCCTAGATTAGATAATATTGTATACAAAGATACAGTAAAAGAATATACTGGTGAAGAACAAAGCTTAGAAATTAGTGGAGTACTTCCTCAGAATGTAACAGTGACTTATACTAATAATAAAGTTACAGAGGCAAAAAAAGTACAGGCAACGGTACATTTCTTCTATTATGGACAGGAATTAGAAACTAGAACAGCTACATTATCATTAGAAGGAGCGGTAGAAAAGACATTAACAACAGATAAAGATACTTATAATTATGGCGATGATATCATGGTAACAGCGGTTGGTAATAAAAATGATTGGGTTGCCTTATATAAGAAGGATGATGTTATTGGCTCGACGAAGGATGGAGGCATAGAATCTATTTATTGGTATTATGTATGTATTGATAGTATATCAGGACAAGCATTTAATATTCGTAATGGAAAAGGAAACAGTAGTCGAACAGATTGGAGCGAAGTAAAAGATTTACCAGCTGGTGAATATAAAGTATTGTTGCTTGAAGATGGCGGTTATAATGTTTTACAACAGAAGAATATTACAATAAAAGGAGATGCCCCAGTTGTAAATGAAAAAAATATTTCAACGGATAAGGATATCTATGTGGAAGGAGAAGATATTTGGGTAACAGCAATCGGAGATAAAGCGGATTGGGTTGGCATTTACAAAGAGGATGATAAAGTAGATGCAATATCTGATGGTGGTATACCATCCATTTATTGGTATACCGTAAATGAAGGAGCATATAAATCTGGAGAAGCTGTAAGCTTAAGAGAAACGCATAAAGCAACAGAACGACCAGATTGGGATGATGTCAAGAATCTTCCAGCTGGAAATTACAAAGTAGTATTGTTAGAAGATGGTGGATATAATGTGTTAAAACAAAAGAATATCATGATCATTTCTAAAGAAGAGCAGGAAAAAACAAAACTGCATATCGATAAAAAAGAGTACTTGATGGGAGAAGATATCAAGGTAACAGCGGTTGGAGAAGGCAAGAATGTGTGGGTTGGACTTTATAAAAAGAATGATCCTACCGATGGTTCTGTAACGTCTATTTATTGGTATATGGTTAATGATGCGACACATCAATCAGGATATACGTATAGTTTAAAGGATATGACGAATGATAATTGTGATCATGGAACAAGAGTAGCATACAAATATCTTATACCTGGAGAGTATAAATGGGTATTAACACCAGAAGATGGTTCGTATAATGTAGCTGAAGAAGTAGATTTTGTGATTAAGCCAAATGAAGAAATTGAAAATAAAATCAATCTGGTAGATCCATCAGCTACTTATAGTGTGAATAGTGAAATTCGTGTAGCTACAAAAGCATATACAAATACAGGAAAAGATTGGATTGCTATTTTTAAGGAGGATGTAGATTATACAGTTCGTGAAGCAAGTTATGATTCTTGGTCACATATTACAACAAATGCTGGAATAACTACAATAAAAGCACCTTCTGTTCCAGGAAAGTATAAGTTGGTATATTTTGGAGAAGGCGCAAGACATATTATAACAACCAGAGATATAACAGTAACAATTCCATAATGAACTAAGTACTAGCAAATTAAGAAAAGAGAGCTATGGTTAAAAAAACCTAGCTCTCTTTTAAAAAATAAAAATATATACTTGCGAAAAAAACATTTTTGTATAATAATAAGTACTGTTTGACCTAAAATAGAACAGGCAAATATGATATGAGATAAATAAAAAGAAATAGGATAAGTAACAATTAACCCAGATAAAAATATCATATTTAAATCGATTATTATAATGCAGACATAAAAGACTGCGAAGGAAGAATGTAAGGAGATCAACATGAGTAGAATAGACGAAATAAAAAAACGACGTACCTTTGCGATTATTTCGCATCCGGATGCTGGTAAGACTACATTAACAGAGAAGTTTCTTTTATATGGAGGAGCAATTAACCAGGCAGGTTCCGTTAAGGGAAAGGCAACTGCAAAACATGCGGTATCTGACTGGATGGATATTGAGAAGGAGAGAGGTATTTCCGTAACTTCTTCCGTATTACAGTTTGAGTACGGCGGATGCTGTATCAACATTCTGGATACTCCTGGACATCAGGACTTCTCTGAAGATACGTATCGTACATTAATGGCAGCGGATTCTGCCGTTATGGTAATCGATGCTTCTAAAGGTGTAGAAGCACAGACAAGAAAGCTTTTCAAAGTTTGTGCAATGCGCCATATTCCAGTATTTACATTTATCAATAAAATGGACCGTGAGGCAAGGGATATTTTTGATCTCTTAGATGAAATCGAAAAGGAACTTGGAATCCCAACTTGTCCGGTAAACTGGCCGATTGGTTCCGGTAAACAGTTCGCAGGTGTTTACGACAGAAAAAGCCAGAAAATCGATTTATTTGAAGACACAATGAAGGGTACAAAGATGGGAACGATGAAAGAAATCGCCCTCGATGACCCGGAAATCAGCAACTATGTCACAGACGAAGCAAGAGAAGTGTTAGAGGAAGAAATTGAGCTTTTAGATGGAGCCAGTGCAGAATTTGATCAGGAATTAGTTGATGCCGGAGAACTCTCTCCAGTATTCTTTGGTTCTGCCCTCATGAACTTTGGCGTAGAGAATTTCTTAAATTACTTCCTGAAAATGACTTCCTCCCCACTGCCAAGAACTTCTGATCAGGGAACAATCGACCCAATTGAGGAAAAAGATTTTTCTGCATTTGTATTTAAGATTCAGGCAAATATGAACAAAGCTCACCGTGACCGAATCGCCTTTATGAGAATCTGTTCCGGCGAATTTGAGGCGGGAATGGATGCTTTCCATGTACAGGGAAACAAAAAGGTACGTCTTTCTCAGCCACAGCAGATGATGGCAAGTGAGAGAAAGATGATTGATAAAGCCTACGCCGGAGACATTATCGGAATCTTTGACCCAGGCATTTTCTCTATCGGAGATACTATCACAACTTCACCAAAGAAATTTGCTTACGAAGGAATCCCTACCTTTGCGCCAGAACATTTCGCAAGAGTGCGTCAGGTAAATACGATGAAACGTAAACAGTTCATCAAGGGAATCAACGAAATCGCACAGGAAGGTGCTATCCAGATTTTCCAGGAATTTAATACTGGAATGGAAGAAGTAATCGTAGGTGTAGTAGGAACATTGCAGTTTGATGTATTAAATTACCGCCTGCAGCATGAATACAATGTAGAAATCCGCCTTGAAAAACTTCCATATGAATATATCCGCTGGATTGAAAATACAGAGATTGACCTTGAAAATCTTCGTGGAACATCGGATATGAAGAAGATTAAGGATTTGAAAGGTCGTCCATTGTTACTGTTTATCAATAGCTGGAGTGTGGGAATGACTCTGGAGAGAAATGAAGGACTTGTACTCTCGGAATTCGGAAGAGCTTAAGAATTCTGATTTGTGGGACTGCGAAGCAGACGAACTCCTGAAGATAAATAAAGCATATTTGTGACTTTAGTCGCTGCAGTTTGAATGCTCGCTTTAGGCGCTCGCAACCAAACCTTGCTCCAAGGCCACAAATATGCTTTATTTACTTTCAAGAGTTCTGTTTGTCGGCAAATCGTGAAATCGGTTGGAGGGATTTGGAAAAGAAGACAGGAAATATATAAATCTATAAAAACGGATAAAATCTCAAATCAGTTTAAAAAATATTTTTCACAAATAGTTCCAGTGTCAATCTTTCAGAACACCAGCTCTCTGTAAAGCCACAAATATAGAGTCTTTTGGTGTGCATCCCGTCAAGTAGACAATTAAAAAAATA
>OLRT01000543.1_pt1 | contig 29368 bp, 30 predicted proteins | sample 1672021 | NCBI WGS metagenome assembly OLRT01 (sample SAMEA3136637, study PRJEB25190) | human gut metagenome | reverse complement strand
ATATGCTTTTCAAAAAATCATATTACGCAACAGCCAGAGATGAACTTGAAAAAAATAAGGATTCCATGAACGAACTTGAGTGGATCGGAAAAAATTTATAAAGCACACACCAAATTTCCGTTTGCTGAAGGGACGTATAGAAACTATACGTTCTTTTTTATAATAAAAAAACAGTGGTTTCCCACTGTTAAATAGCCTTAAATGCTTTCTGAAGTTTTGGATAAATAAGTGCAAATACTACATAAGTTAAAATAAGTGTACCTACATTATAACCAATGTTGTATAAGAATGAATAAACCCAAGGGTTCATGTTCTTAGGTGCATAGCTTGCAAATAATACAGCACCAGATAATAAATGTGAAATGAACTTAAGAATCATTCCTACAAAAATACCTGTATAAACTTCAGTCTTGCCTGATTTAAAATTAGGAATAAAGCCTGCAATACCAAGTGCTGATAATGGTACAAGATAGTCTAATACAACAGACCAAGGTCCATAATATAAAGCAAGACCTAATACAAACTGCATAGCAGTGGCACCAACACCGACAATAATTCCATACTGTGCACCCATTAAATAGCTTGCAAGTACGATTGGTAATAAACTTAAAGTAATAGAACCACCCTGTGGCTGTCCTGGAATCACCTTAAATAGTACTTCTAGAACTAACTGCATAGCGATAAATAACGCAACATAAGCAATTGCTCTAGTGGATAATGTCTTCTTATTCATTTATAAATCTCCCCTTTCTAATGACTAAGATGACGCAAAGAAGTCACTAAAAAAGTACGGCCTCTCTACGCTGGTATTACCCAGATCAGATGCTAAGGGACAAGGCTTTCACCTATCTCAGCAATAAATGCGCCCCTGGCAGTAATGATTATATTACAGAACATTCTTTTTGTCACGTAATCTAAATTTATAGTAGAAATGTTAGGGGGTTCTGATTATAATAGGGGTGTTTAGGAGGATATAAGCATGTCAAAAGTTTTAGCAGTTAACTGTGGAAGTTCTTCATTGAAGTTCCAGTTATTTGAAATGAATACTGAAAGTGTTATCACTTCTGGTATTATTGAAAGAATCGGTATGGAAGATTCAATCTTCACTATCAAGTATAATGGTACTAAAGATAAGAAGGTCTTTGCAGTTCCTACTCACAAGGAAGCAGTACAAGTATTACTTGATACATTAATTGAAAAGAAGATTGTTGAACATTTAGATGAAATCAAGGGTATTGGTCATCGTGTTGTACAAGGTGGTCCTTATTTTGATGGGTCTTGTGTTGTAGATGATGATGTGATCGCTAAGATTGATGAATTATCACCACTTGCACCACTTCATAACCCTGCACATATTATTGGTATCAAAGCATTTAAGGAAGCTATTCCTACTGCAGGTGCTGTTGTAGTATTCGATACAGCATTCCATCACTCTATTAAGCCTGAAAATGCAGTTTATCCAATCCCATATAAGTTCTATGAAGAAAACAAAATTAGAAAATATGGTGCACATGGTACTTCTCATTACTATGTATCAAAGCGTACTCAGGAATTATTAGGCAACCCTGAGCATGCTAATATTATTGTATGTCATTTAGGTGCAGGTGCTTCACTTTGTGCTGTCAAGGATGGTAAATCTATTGATACTTCAATGGGTCTTACACCTCTTGCTGGTGTCATGATGGCAACTCGTTCTGGTGATATTGATGCATCTGTTGTAGACCACTTAATTGAAAATCTTGGATATGATATGAAGACTGTATTCAAGATGTTGAATAAGGAATCTGGTTTATTAGGTGTATCTGGAGTGTCTGGTGATATGAGAGATATCATTGATGCAAAAGATGCTGGTAACCAAAGAGCCGAATTAGCTTTTAACATGTTTAGAAAACGTGTTGCTGATTATATTGGTTCTTATTTTGTAGAACTTGGACATGTTGATGCAATTTCATTCACAGCAGGTATTGGTGAAAACAGCTTTATCGCAAGAGAAGCAATTATTAATCTAATAAAAGAAGCATTAGGCATCGTATTAGATGATAAGGCTAATGTAGAAGGTCATGGTGAAAGATTAATTTCTGCACCTGAATCTAAGATCAAGGTATTCGTAGTACCAACTGATGAAGAATTAGTGATTGCAAGAGATACAAAAGAATTATTAAACTTATAAAATAAGTGAGCATCGCTTTAAGGCGATGCTCATTTTTTTAAAATAAAAACAAAACAATAACTTAAAAAGGCTTTATTTAGGAAAAAACAGGTGAGGTTTATGTACATTTCACCTGTTTTTTGCTATGATATTCGATAGGTTGAAAGAGGTTTGATTATGAAGAATTCATTAGTGGGGCAGGATGTGCTCATCCATTGCTATAAACATGACGGTAAACCACATCGTACGTGGTCACGCTGTAAGATATTAGAAGAAACAGATCGCCATTTTATCGGTATAAATAATAATACATTAGTTACAGAATCAGATGGTCGTTCCTGGGTCACTAAAGAACCAGCTATCTGTTATTTTCCTAAGGATAGATGGTATAATGTAATTTGTATGATCCGTAGTGATGGTATCTATTATTATTGTAATATTGCCTCTCCTATATTATATGATGGAGAAGCACTTAAATATATTGATTATGACCTTGATTTAAAGGTATGGCCTGGCTATCGTTATAAGGTGTTAGATGAAGGTGAATATGCGGCTCATCGTATTAAATATCAATATTCAGATGAATTAGATGAGATATTCCATGAACAGCTCAATCGTTTGATTGTGATGACGATGAATGCATCTGGTCCTTTTCGTGCAGGATTTGCCCAGGAGTGGTATAATAAGTATCAGCAGATGATGAAAAATAGAGGAACTAAAAATGATAAACTTAAAAAATGAAGCTGAAATGATTGCTTTTGGTAAACGTATTGGAGAAACAATCTTTCCCCATTCTATTATCACATTAACAGGTGATTTAGGGGCTGGTAAGACTACATTCACAAAAGGAATAGGGCAGGGACTTGGCATCAAGAAGATCATCAATTCTCCAACTTTTACTATTGTGAAGGTTTATTCTGGACGTATGACCCTCTATCATTTTGATGCATATCGCCTAGAAGGGGCAGATGATGATTTGGGGTTTGAGGAGATGTTTGAAGATGATGGCTTATGTGTGATTGAATGGCCACAGTTTATTGAAGACATTATTCCAGAAGAAAGATTAGAAATAGAAATAATAAAGAATGAAGATGAAACACGTTCTTTAAAGCTTCATCCTATCGGTGAAAAATATGAGAACTATGTGAGGGAGGTTACACATGATTAGTTTAGTGATGGATACATCAAATAGTTATTTAGCTGTAGGCTTATATCAGGATAATGTGTGTCTAGAAGCCTTCCAGGAAAAAGGCTCTAGAAGACAATCAGAAAAAGCAATTCCTACATTAAAGGAAGTGCTTGATCGTCATCATATTGCATTGAAGGATGTCAATGAAATGATTATCACATCAGGACCTGGCTCTTATACAGGTGTCAGAGTAGCTATGACTATCGCAAAGACACTTGCTGCAGTGTCTGATGTAAGAATTAAATCAGTCAGTTCTTTAGCTGCTTATGCAGGTATGAATCAGGCATTAAGTGTTATTGATGCAAGAGGACATAAGGTCTTTGTTGGTGTTTATGAAAATGGTCTTCCTTTAATTAAGGAACAGGTCGTGACTTTAGAAGACTTTGCCCACTTACGTGCTGAATATGAAGACTTTGAACTTGTGGGTGAAGTAGGATGTCTTGGATTAGATGAAAAAGAATGTGATCTTTGTGCTAATATTTATGCATTAGGTCAGATGGCTGATCCAATCAAGAATGTAGATCTATTAGTACCGACATATATTAAAGATGTTGAGGCTAAGAAAGCATGTTATTAAGAGAAATGCAGGAAGAAGATCTTGATGAAATTGAAAGACTAGAAGGGTTATTATTTACTCCTGCCTGGTCTAAAGAAGATTTTCTTTATGAATTAAAGACAAATGATTATGCTCATTATTATGTTCTTGTAGATGACAAAATTGTTGGTTATGCAGGATTCTGGTATGCTTATGAAAACTGTGAACTGACTACAATTGGTATTGATCCAAATTATCAGGGAAAAGGCCTTTCTAAGTTATTGATGGATTATGGATTAAAAGAAGGACATAATAAAGGATGTATGAATTATAGTTTAGAAGTACGTGTATCAAATGAACGTGCGATTCGTTTATATAAGAGGTATGGCTATGAGATATGTGCTATACGTAAAGATTATTATGCAGACCATGAGGATGCCTATCTCATGGTAAGAAAGGAGGAAAAATAATGGCTGTTATTCTTGCTATTGAATCAAGCTGTGATGAAATGAGTGTTGCAATTCTTAAGGATGGAAAAGAGTTATTAAGTCATGTTGTTGCATCACAGATCGATATCCATAAACAATATGGTGGTGTTGTTCCAGAAATTGCCAGTCGTAAGCATGTTGAATGTGTCAGCACTGTTTTAAAGGAAGCACTTAGTCAGGCAGATATTTCTATTGAGGAGATTGATGCAATTGCAGTCACTAAAGGACCAGGACTTGTAGGTTCTTTGCATGTTGGGATGCAGGAAGCCAAGACATTGGCTATTTATTTAAATAAGCCTTTGATTGGTGTACATCATATTGCGGGGCATATTTATGCCAATGAACTCGTAAATGATATTGAATATCCTGCAATGGCATTAGTTGTTTCAGGAGGACATACAGAACTTGTTTATATGAAAAAGGAATTCTCTTTCGAGGTTATTGGTACAACATTTGATGATGCAATTGGAGAAGCCTATGACAAGGTAGGACGTGTTTTACATCTTCCATATCCTGGAGGACCTGTATTAGATAAAATGGCACATGAGGGAACTCATAGCTATACACTTCCTAAACCGCTTGATGATGGAAGCTATAACTTCAGTTTCAGTGGCTTAAAGAGCGCTGTCATCAACTTAAAGCATAATGCAGACCAAAGAGGAGAGGAAATCAATGGCAATGACTTAGCCTGCTCATTCCAGGATGTGGCTATGGATACGATTGCTTCTAAAGCTTTAGCAGCTGCTCATGATCTTGGTGTAAAGCAGATTATTGTAGCAGGTGGTGTAAGTGCGAACAAAGGTCTCAGAGAAAAAATGAGTACAAGTGATATTCCTGTTATTTTTCCACCATTGAAGTATTGTACAGATAATGCAGCAATGATTGCATCTGCTGCAAGTATCATGTATAAATATAATATGTTTGCCCCTTTGGACTTATCTGTTAAGCCGGATTATGACTTAGAGGCGGAAAGTGTAGGAGACAACTATGAGTAATGAAAAGAAACAGAAAATTTCACGTGCGACGATGACACGTTTTCCTGTTTATTTGAAGGCTTTAAGAGTTATGGGGCATGAAGGTAAAGAAAACTTCTTATCGAGTGAACTTGCAGAAGTTACTCATATCCAGGATACGACTATTCGTCGTGATTTTGGCTTTTTGCCTCAGAAGAATACACTTGGTAAAAGAGGCTATGGTTATGATACAAAAGAGATGATTGAAACACTCAGTGACTTCTTAGGTTTAGGACTTGATGAACCTATTATTCTCATTGGTGTGGGTAATTTAGGATCAGCTATTTTGAAATATAACCGCTGGAAATATACAGTGGGACAGATTGTCTGTGCTTATGATAAAGATGCTAATATTGAAGGTGAACGTTTTGGTGTCAAGATTCATAAGAGTGATGATTTGGAAAAAACATTTCCTAAGGACTGTAAGATTGCGATTCTCGCAATTTCTGATAATGTACAGGAAATGGTGGACCGCTTAGTAGCATTAGGGATTAAAGGCATTGTAGACTTCACCCACTCTCATTTCATTGTACCTCAGGGAGTTGAAGTACAGAATGTGGATGTTGTTGTCGCAATACAAGAATTAGAATTAAAAATGAAATCGAATACAAAGGAGTAAGAAGGATGTTTGAATTTATGACAGTAAGAGAACTTTATGAAATCTGTCGTGCAGATAACGCAGTAGAAACAGATAACGTAGAGTATGTAGAATTAGAAGGATGGGTAAGAACAAATAGAGATAGTGGTAAACTAGGATTCATCGCATTAAATGATGGTTCTTATTTTAGAAACTGTCAGGTTGTTTACTTAAAAGAAAAATTAAAGAACTTTGATGAAGTTTCACATATCTCAACTGGTTCAGCTATTCATGTATTAGGTAAATTAAAATTAACACCTGATGCAAAACAGCCATTTGAAGTAGAAGCCACTGAAATTATTCTTGAAGGTGACTGTGATAGTGATTATCCATTACAGAAGAAGAGACACTCTTTTGAATTTATGAGAGAAATCCCTCATTTAAGACCAAGAGCAAACTCATTCTATGCTATCTTCAGATTAAGATCTGTATTATCTATGGCTATTCATGAGTTCTTCCAGGATCAGGGATTCGTCTATGTACATACACCAATCATTACATCTAATGATGGTGAAGGTGCTGGAGAAATGTTTAGAGTCACAACTATTGATGATACTGATTTCTCTAAGGATTTCTTTGAAAAAGAAGCTTACTTAACAGTAACAGGACAGTTACATGTAGAAGCATTCGCTATGGCATTTAGAGATGTATATACTTTTGGTCCTGCATTTAGAGCTGAAAACTCAAATACATCAAGACATGCCAGTGAATTCTGGATGGTAGAACCAGAAATCGCATTTGCTGATCTTGAAGATGATATGTGTTTAATTGAAGAAATGGTTAAATACTGTATTCAGTACTGCTTAGATAATGCTCCAGAAGAAATGAAATTCTTTGAACAGATGGTTGACCATGACTGTATCAACCGTATCACAAAGGTTAGAGATTCTCACTTTGCACGTATGACTTATACAGAAGCTATTGATCATTTATTAAAAGCTGATGTGAAGTTTGACAACAAGGTTGAATGGGGTATTGACTTAAATGCTGAACATGAACGTTATATCTGTGAAGAAGTTGTAGGTGGTCCTGTATTCTTAACAGATTATCCAAAAGAAATCAAAGCGTTCTATATGCGTTTAAATGATGACAACAAGACAGTTGCAGCTTGTGACTTATTAGTACCTGGCATCGGTGAATTAGTTGGTGGTTCACAGAGAGAAGAACGTTATGATGTTCTTGAAAAGCTTATGGATGAAAAGGGCATGAACAAAGAAACACTACAGTGGTATATGGATTTACGCCGCTTTGGTGGATGTAAGCATGCTGGATTCGGCTTAGGTTTTGACCGTTTCTTAATGTATTTAACTGGTATGGCTAACATCAGAGATGTAGAACCATTCCCACGTACACCACGTAACTTAAAATTCTAAAAGACCACATATGTGGTCTTTTTTCTTAAAGGAAGTACTATTATGGATGAATTTAGTGGTATTAATGCTTTTTTTAATATGATTTATCATCATGACCGTGCTTTTTCTCGCGCTTTATTGGATTACCAATCTTTTAATGATTATCGACAGTGGTTAAGAAATCATCACATAGAAATTAGAGAACTCGATATGATTGATGAGTATTCATTCAGTATGATTCGTCCTGGTATGACAATCAAGGATATATCCATGCTGACACATACTAATTTGCAGGAAGGTTTACAACGTATCCGTTCTTTCCTTAAAGATAAGATTTTCTTATTTCTTATTCCTGGTATTAATAAAGAAATTAAAGACTATTCTTTTACAGGGGTGGACTATATCTTTACAATAAGCAAACCTTTTAAGCAGGAAGACTTGTCTTTCTTAGATCCATTCCCTGGACTACTTGAAGCTTTATTTTATGCAGATGAATGGCCTGGAGGACTCATATTTAATTCTCAACATGCATCCTTTTACCCATTACATAGTATTTCCCAGGCAAAGGCATTACAAAAGAGAATTGATGAGAAGACAATGTTTAATAAAGAAGGTCATTCTTCATTTATTTATCATTTATCTGATTTACATCTAGGTCCTAAAAGGAAGCTGAAAGCAGTCTCTAATTTACTAGATTCATTAGATGAATGTGATCAATATGCACAGAGTTCTCATCAAAAGCAGGTCTTTATTACAGGAGATCTTATGAACTCTCCTAATACAAAGAATATGTATCAGGCCAATGGCTTTATGACAATGATTAGAAAGAGATATAAGGCAGATATCACCTTTGTGTTAGGTAACCATGATATGATAGTAAAAGGCTTGAGTATTGGTGGAAGACAACGTACAAAAGTCATAGCCTATTTACTAGGTGAAAAGATCAAGGTTATAGAAAAAGATAAGATTGTACTTGTAAAGATAGATTCTAATGCTGGTGGTAATTTAGCTAGAGGAATGATCACAAGAAGACAATTAGATCAAATAGATTCAGAACTTGCAGGTATAGAAAATCTAGAAGATTATACGATTGTGGTCTTACTACATCATCATGTATTTAAAGTCTCTAAGTCAGACTTCTTAAAAATACAATGGCGTGAAAAATCTATATTTGGAAGTATATTGGATAAATCTAAGGCACTTGTAGATGCAGAAATGTTTGCCACATGGCTCACACAGCGTCATATTAAATATGTGCTTCATGGTCATAAGCATGTGCCTTATTTCATGAATAAAAAAGGTACATACTATATCTCAGCAGGAAGTGCAACAGGTGGCTTAAAAGAAAGTGAAAGTCATTACTATTCTTATAATGTATTGCGTTATGATTATATGGATAAGAAGATGAAAACATGTCTGATCTTCTATGATGATAAAAAGAAAGCAGAAAGACAACGTGTTGAAGTATATTTAATGGAGGAAGATGAATGAAATTAGTTGATAAAATGAAAGATGAGCGATTAGGAATTGCGATTTTATATAACTTCTCAAAGGGATATGAAAAACCTGTTCCTATGGAACTTTATGACATTGTATTGCCTTTTATTTATCATGATGCATTTAGAAAAGAAATTTTAAAGCATGATACATTAAAAGATGTTATTGAAGCATCAATTGAAGCAGATCCACATTTTAAAGAAGTGATTCTTGAAGCCATTAATGATGATGAAGGCATTACCTCTAAAGCATTAGGTATGGCTATGATGGGTGGAATGCTCACATATGAGATGATTGATGGAAAAGTTTGTGGAAAATTACATGAAGCTGAAGTTTTAGACTTTAATGAATGTATTATTTTTGGTAAGATGATGCAGGACCATACAAAAGAAGAAATTCTTGATTTATTACATCAGGAACTTCGTATTGTCTTCTTGCAGGTAGAAACACTTGGAAAAGATGTGGATACACATATCTTTGATGATCTTGGAAGAGTGACTTATCATGAAAATGTAGACCAGTTAGATGTCATTTCTCTTTGTAAGGATGCAGATATTGTTATTACAAATAAGAATCTGTTTAGAAAAGTAGAAATTGACCGCTGTCCATATCTTAAGATGATTGCTGTAACAGCCACTGGTACAAACAATGTAGATTTAGATTATGCAAAAGAAAAAGGAATCCGAGTAGCTAACGTAAAAGGATATTCTACTGAAGCCGTTGCTCAGCTTACTCTTGCATTATGTCTAGAACTCATTGAACATACATCACGCTATGATAGTTATGTAAAATCACATCAATATGAAAAGGATAAGGTCTTCTCATTCTTTGGTTACTCGTTTCATGAACTATCTACTATGACTTGGGGAATTGTTGGTCTAGGCGCAATCGGTCAGCGCGTTGCACGTATTGCGGAAGCATTAGGATGTCAGGTGCAGTATTATTCTACAACTGGACATCATCAGGATGAACACTTCAAGCAGGTGGATTTTGATACATTACTTAAAACAAGTGACATTATTTCTATTCATTCACCTCTTACAAAAGAGACAGAACATTTATTTGATGCAGAAGCTTTCAAGAAGATGAAAGATACAGCTTATCTTATTAATGTAGGACGTGGTCCTATTATCGATGAAGAAGCATTAAGTGATGCATTAAATAATAACCTTATTGCTGGAGCAGGTTTAGATGTATTTGAAAAAGAACCACTTCCTTCAACAAGTCCTTTATATAGTGTTGATCCTCACAAGGTCGTTTTCACACCACATGTCGCATGGGGTTCAGTAGAAGCAAGACATCGTTTGATTCTTGAAGTACGTGAAAACATTATCGCTTTTATTAAAGGCGAGGACCGTAATAACTGTTAAAAAAGAAAAGGAGGAGCCTATAAGAAGGCAAGTGTACGGTCAGAGATGATCGGAATTAACGTCTGTGGACTAGCGATAGGTTGAAACAGAAACATTTGTTTATTGTAGCATTTAAAAAAATGATTCAAATTATTATTGTATGTATTTTAGTATTACTTGGTATTTACTGTTTTAAGTTTTACCCATTAGAAAGAAGAAATACCAAAAAGCTCGCATTTAGTGCTTTAATTATTATCATCACATTGATTTTGAAGAGACTTACTATTATGGTACCGTTATTTGGTGCTGAAAGCTTAAAGATTGGTTTTGAATATATTCCTGTTATGTTAGCAGGTGTGATTCTTTCACCAAGCTATGCTTATCTCATTGGTTTAATTACTGATTTACTTGGTTTAGTGATATCCCCAACAGGATTCCCATTCTTTGGATTTACACTCAATCAGGTACTGATTGGTTTAATCCCATCACTGATTGCTGTAAAAGTAAAGAATGTAGATGGAAAACGATTCAGTAAGATTGTATGTCTCATGATTGCATTATTTGGTGGAGCAGGATCGCTTTTTGTTGCTTTACAAAAAACAATCTCTATCGGTAAAGTCACTTATACATTAACATCTTTACAAAAAGGTGTTATGATTGGACTCTGCCTTATTGCCTCTATAGGTTTTATCTTGTTCATGTTGAAACGCACAAAGAATATGAAAGACAATGATGTGTCATTATTTGGTACTTGGCTATTAAGTGTTATTCTAGTAGAACTTGCAATTACATTCTGCTTAACACCTTTCTGGCTACAGATCATGTATGGCATTCCATTTGTGGTATCTGTAAGTATTCGTGTGATTAAGGCATGCTTTATTATTCCATTAGAAATCATTATTGGATTCCCATTATTGAAACAGATGGATAAATTATATAAATAGGAGTATAGATATGGAATATCAGGTCACAGTTGACCAGTTTACTGGGCCGCTCGATCTCTTGCTTCATCTAATAAAAGAACATGATATGGATCTTCTTGATCTTGATGTAGCGGCTGTATGTGACCAGTATCTCGCTTATATTCAAACAATGGATCCTTCACTCTTGGAAGCTGTCTCTGAATATTTAGTTATGGCAGCCTGGCTTATTGAAATGAAAAGTAAACTATTACTTCCTAAGACAGAAATAGATGAAGAAGATGATTATGAAGCAGAAAGAAAAAGAATGATTGAAAGACTGATTGAAAAGAACCGTATTAACGGTATCTTAGAAGCCTTTGAAGCTTCTTATGATAAACGTCAGACAATGCATTCTAAAATACCTTCAGCACTTGAAGAATATCTTCCTAGTGGTGAAGAAACTATTCCTGAGGGAATGGAAGTATATGATCTCATCAAGGCAATGCAAAGAGTCATGCAAAGACGTGCATTACTCCAGCCCCTTGAATCAAAGATTGCACGTGTAGAAATATCTATTGATGAAAGAACTGAACAGATCAGAAGCTATTTCTTACGTCATAAAGATAAAACTGTTGATTTTGAAGACTTGTTTGATGAAGGAGACCGCTATTTTGCGATAGTCACATTCCTTTCTATTCTAGTCTTAGTGAAAAACAGTGAGTTATTGATTACTCAAAGTGGTAATTTTGAAAAGATTTATTTGAAAGGAACAAGCTATGGACAAGAATGAGTATTTATCAGTCATAGAAGGTATGCTTTATATCTATGGTGATGAAGGTGTTACAATTAAAGATGTTGCGGAAGCATTAGAAATCACTAAGAAAGAAGCATATGAACTGATGGATGAATTACTCTCTTATTATGCTTCTAAAACAGTTAAGGGTGTAGATATATGTGATTTTGGTGGTACTTATAAGATGGTCACATTGCCTCAGCATGATGTCTATTATAAGAAGATGATGACTACAAGTGGTAGAAAACTATCTAAATCAGCCTTAGAAACATTAGCTATTGTGGCTTATTATCAGCCTGTTACTAGAATTCGTATTGAAGAAATACGTGGTGTAGGCTGTGAATCAATGATTCGTAAGCTTTTAGCACAAGCCCTTATTAAAGAAGTAGGACGTGATGATTCACCAGGTAAACCAGTCTTATATGGTGTTACTGATGAATTCATGGATGCTTTTAACTTAAAAAGCTTGGATGAATTACCAGAACTTAAAGAAATTGAATCTGAATTTGATGAAGAAGATATCTTCAATACAAAATATCAGGAAAAGGTAGAAGAAAAGCCAGAAACGAATTAGTTTCTGACTTTTTTTATAGTTTACATTCTTTTAATAGTTTTAAACGACGTTTATAATACTCTATCTTTTCTTTAACCTGTTTCTTTACTGCCACAGAAGTTGATTCTGCAAGAGAAATGGTACCAAGCATGATCAAGAGTGTCACGATTGGCATTCCAAATAAGAATAACTTAGAATGACTAATAAAGAAAAGGATACCTAATACGACAATACTTATTAATGCATATCTTAAAGTACGCATACCTAAGCAGTAACTATATATTTCTGCTCTCACATTTTTGTAGGAATTCTCTAAGAAAGTAATAACCTCCTCACAGCTTTCTACATCAAGTGAAGCATCATCAATATTTGTTTCTATTTCAATGTGAAATGCCATAGTTCTACCTCCAATTCTCTATCATTATAACATTGAATTCTAAAAAGAAAAGACATATACTTAAGAATGATTTTATGTTATAGTTGTAGACACACAGAAATGAGGAAAATACAGTGCATATATGGGGACATTTTAAAACAATCACAAAACATAAGATATTAGTAGGAAAGCTATGCTTTAAAGTACACTTATATAAGCAGGGCTTATTACATGACTTATCTAAATATACTCCTACTGAATTTATTACAGGAATCAAGTATTATAAAGGTACTTATTCTCCTAATAGTGCTGAAAGAAATGAAATAGGCTATTCAACAGCCTGGCTTCATCATAAAGGCCGTAATAAACATCATTGGGAATATTGGGTGGATTTTACTAGAAAAGGGCAAGTACCTGCCAAAATGCCTTATAATTATGTACTAGAGATGTTCTGTGATAGAGTTGCAGCAAGTAAGATATATGAAGGAAAGAATTATACAGATGCCTTTCCTCTACAATACTATGAATCAGGACAATATTCATATATATTACATCCTGAAACACGTGCCTTACTTCGTTTTATGCTTGTCTATTTAAAGGATCATGGACTTGATGATACAATCAAGATGATTAATAGACATCATGATTATGATGAATATTTTGTTGAATTTAAGGACGATTTAATGTAGATTAGTTAATGGAAAAGAAAGGGTGAAACAATGGAAGAAAGATTACAAAAAGTCATTGCACAGAGTGGTTATACTTCACGTCGTAAAGCAGAAGAACTCATTCAGCAGGGTAAAGTTACTGTGAATGGTGAAGTGGTAACAGTGCTTGGTACTAAGGTCACTAAGAAAGATACAATCTGTGTCAATGGAAAACTTATTAATAAAGAAGATAAAGTATATTATTTATTCTATAAACCAGAAAAATGCGTATGTACTATGAGTGATGAACATGATCGTACATGTGTAGCAGATTATTTTAGTGATAGTAATGAAAGAGTTTATCCAGTAGGAAGACTTGACTATGATACAACAGGTGCTTTATTTATGACAAATGATGGTGAATTTGCGAACCTTATTATGCATCCATCTAGCCATTTAGAAAAGGTGTATGAAGTATCTGTTAAGGGATTACTTACTAAGGCTGAAAAGAACCAGCTAGAAAGAGGAATTTATCTAGAAGGTGTTAAAACATTACCTTGTGAAATTGCGATTACTGGAAATGATGAAGAACATGGTACAACTATGTTGATGATCCGTTTAGTAGAAGGCAAGAACAGACAGATCAAGAAGATGTTTGAAGAAGTAGGACATCCTGTTAAGCGTTTAAGAAGAATTATGATTGGTCCAATCGACTTAAAGGGATTAACTCCTGGTACTTATCGTCGTTTAAAGCCTAAAGAAGTTAATGTATTACGTACTATGGCTTTAAAAAAGAAGAACGCAAACAAAAAATAAAAGAGGATGCATCGCATCCTCTTGCTTTATTATTCAGCTTCAATTACGCCAACTGGGCAGCCGTCGATAGCATCCTGAACAGCTGGATCTTCAGTTTCTTCAACGATTACCTTTGCTAATCCTTCGTCATCTAATTCGAAAACGTCTGGACAGATTCCTGTGCAAGCACCGCAACCTAAGCAGCCTTCATTAACTTTAACTTTCATTTACATATCCTCCTTATTTCATATACATCTATTATAACGGATTATGAGGTTTTTTGAAAGTTATTTTCTTAATTTTATAGGTATGCTATAATAGATACGATTAGGTGGTGATATTATATGTCAGAACAGACAAGAATGTCTAAGTATAAAGATTTACGTGATAATATTGATGATGATATGAGTTATGTACCTCATGAAGAGGATGATAGTGATGATGATTTCTTATCATTTATTCCAAAATCAAATCATCATGAAAGTCTAGAACCAAAGACATACGAGACACTCAAATATGAAAGCAACCCATTTGAATCATTACATGAAGAACGTGATAGTGTGGCTAGAACACGTATTGATACACGTCTTGATATTTTGAATGCAATGAAAGAGGATGCTTCTTCACAGGATACCACCTGTGATTATCATACATCTGAGTTAAGAAGAGGACATGCAGTAAAGGGCGGTAGTTTGATGGATAAGCTTGCTGCAATGTCACCTGAAGAAGATGTTGAAGCTTTTAGAAAGTATAGTGAAGAAATACCACATCGTGAACCAGTAAAAACTGAACCAGTAGTAAGAACTACAGCACACGCTGAGCATGAGAGAAGACATGCACAAAAAAGAGCACCATTACCTGAAAAACAAGAAGATTCTAAACTTACAAAGATCTTAAATGGTGTTGTAGGATTACTTGTTGTTGCGGTGATTGTATTTATTGTTATGACTTTTCTGAATATTTAGGGGGATTTTAGAATGAAGAAAATTGCTATTGCGATTGATGGGCCTGCAGCTGCGGGTAAGTCTACGATTGCTAAAAGAGTTGCAAATAATCTAGGTTATACTTATATTGATACAGGCGCAATGTATCGCTGTGTGGCATATTATGCACTTGTTAAAGGCGTTGATTTTCATGATGAAAATGCTGTCTGTCGTTTATTACCAGAAATCAAGATTAAATTGATGCCTGATAACACTGTCTATTTAAATGATCGTGATGTAACTTCAGATATTCGTGTCAATGAAATTAGTGCAGGTGCATCTATTGTTTCTGCTTATTCTAAGGTAAGAACATATTTAGTAGCACAACAAAGAGAAATGGCCAAAGAAGGTGGCGTTATTCTTGATGGTAGAGATATTGGAACTGTCGTATTACCAAATGCAGAATTAAAAATTTACCAGGTAGCATCTATTGAATGTCGTGCTTTACGTCGTCATAATGAAAACTTAAGTCGTGGATTGAATTCTGATCTTGATGAAATCAAGAAGGAAGTGGCTGCACGTGATGAAGCAGATATGACACGTGAGATTTCTCCATTGAAGAAAGCAGATGATGCGATTGAAATTGATACTTCAGATATGACTATTGATGAAGTTGTTGCTCATATTATGAATTTAGTTGAAGAAAAGACTCAATAAGGAGGCGAAATATGAAAAAAGGTATTGTTGCGATTGTAGGTCGTGCAAATGTTGGGAAGTCTACATTATTTAACCGTATTATTGGTGAACGTGTTTCTATTGTAGAAGACGTACCAGGTGTTACAAGAGATCGTATTTATGCGAAAGCAAGCTGGCTTACAAAAGAATTTAGAATTATTGATACCGGTGGTATTGAATTAAAGAATGCTGATTTTAGAGAACAGATCAAGACTCAGGCTGAGATTGCGATTGAAGAAGCTGATGTTATTATCTTTGTAGTTAATGGACGTGAAGGTTTAACAAGTGAAGATAACTTTGTTGCAAGAATGCTTCAGAAGTCAGGTAAACCTGTACTTTTAGCTGTTAATAAGATTGATGATGTCGCATTTAGAGACAACATTTATGATTTCTATAGTTTAGGTATTGGTGAACCAATTCCTGTCTCAAGTGCTCATGGTATTGGTGTAGGGGATCTTCTTGATGAAGTCATTAGAGTGCTTCCAGATGAAGAAGATGAATTTGAAGAAGATGAAATCAAGGTATCTATTATTGGTAGACCAAATGTAGGTAAATCTTCTTTAACTAATGCAATCCTAGGTGAAGACCGTGTTATTGTTTCTAATATTGAAGGAACAACAAGAGATGCCATTGATACAGCATTTGAAAAAGATGGTTATAAGTATAGAATCATCGATACAGCAGGTATGCGTAAAAAGGGTAAAGTCTATGAGAATATTGAAAAATATTCAGTACTACGTGCTTTAAAGGCTGTAGAACAGAGTGATGTTATTCTTTGTGTTGTCGATGGTGAAAGAGGTATTATTGAACAGGATAAGCATGTAGCTGGTTATGCACATGAATTAGGTAAATCTGTTGTTTTAGTTGTTAATAAGTGGGATGCTGTCACTAAAGATGAAAAGACAATGGCTAAGATGGAAAAGACTTTAAGAGAACAGTTCAAGTATCTTGACTATGCACGTATTGCCTTTGTTAGTGCTTTAAAGAAACAGCGTATAAATACATTATTTGATTTAATTGTTGAAGCTTATATGAATGCTCATAAACGTGTGACTACAAGTGTATTAAATGATGTTATTGTAGATGCTCAGGCAATGAATCCTACAACTACATTTGAAGGTGGAAGACTTAAGATTTATTATGCCAACCAGGTTGCAGTACAGCCACCAACATTTGTATTATTTGTAAATGATCCTAAGTTCATGCATTTCTCATATAAGCGTTATCTAGAAAACTGTTTAAGAGATCGTTTTGGATTTGAAGGAACTCCAATTCATATTATTTGTAGAAAAAGAGACTAAACTGACCATAAAAGGTCAGTTTTTTTGCACTTGTTTATCTCTATAAACGACTATAAAGTAATAAACATATCCTAATCTCATTGATATATATATATATATATATTATAATATAAATAATCTTTAAAATATTAACTAAAAATTAATAGGTTAATTGAGGTTTAAGGGGTGTTTATTTAATGATCAATTTAAAAAAGAAAAGTATTATAGTCATTATGTGTATCATTGTAGTGGTTCTTTTAGGTGGTATAGGTATCTATACTCTTACAAAAGTTCCTAAGTTTGTCTTAAAGGATAATAAAACGCTTAAATTAGAATATGGTAAGAAGTTTCCTTACGATGCAATGGAATTATTAGATACTAAAGACATGGATGTAAAAGATCATAAGAAATTAGTAAAGGGATTAAAGGTTAAATCCAATTTTAAATATGAAGAAGGCAAGAATTATTTTGCGATTGGTGATTATAAGATTACAATGACTTTTAATAAGAAAAAACTTATTAAAAAGGTAAAGGTAGTTGATACGACTGCACCAGAAGTCAATACTGATTATGCAAGTATTGATATTGTGAAAGGAACAGATTTAAGTAAATTTGATTTTAATGCGCTAGGTTTATTTAATGCTTCAGATTTATCACCTGTAGAACTAAGTTATGATTTTAGTGCTATTGATGCAAATAAAGAGGGGACTTATACATTAAAGGTGAATGTGAAGGATAGTTCAGGTAATACAACTACTAAAGAATTACCAGTAAATATCACTCCTGTAGCTAATTCAAATCAAGAAATTGTGACTGAGACAATCACTAATGAAGAAGGTAAAAAGGTCATTCGTAATACCTTAAAAGACAAAGAAGTGCCTCAAGAAAAGGCAGTAGAGACAAAAACTGAAACACATTCTAATAATGCATCTCAAGCTAAAAAACAGGTTTCTTCTTCAAATAACCCTTCTGTATCATCTCAATCACCATCTGTAAGTCAGAGCTTTGTTGCTAATATGTCTATATCAAAACATACAACTCAAGCTATTACAGTAGTGGGAAATGGTGGCAGTTCTGCAACTTTGACAGTACATACGAAACACAATGGTGTTTGGACTGAAACATTAAGCTGCAGTGCGAGAGTAGGTAGCAGGGGAATTACAGGAAGTAAACGTGAAGGCGATAAAAAGACACCAAGAGGTGTTTATAGCTTTGGACAGGCCTTTGGTATTGCAGGTAATCCTGGTACATCTAAAAGCTATCTTCAAGTCAACAACAACCACTATTGGGTGGATGACAGCAATAGCTCTTACTACAATAAATTAGTCGATGCGAGCCAGACAGGTATCCAATGGAGCAGTGCTGAGCACTTAGTAGACTATCAAGAAGCTTATAGATATGCCATTGCGATTAACTATAATACATCTTGTACTCCAGGAGCTGGTAGTGGTATTTTCTTACATTGTTCTACTGGCAGGGCCACAAATGGCTGTATCAGTGTCTCTCAAGGTGATATGATTCGTATATTAAAAATGCTTCAAGGAGATGCATTGATTGGTATATATCAGAACAAAAATAGCTTATATTAGTTTTTGTATTGTCTAAGGAGAATTAAAATATTTAAAAAATTCTCCTTTTTTACTGTTATTTTTTAAAGAGAGAACTTAAAAAAGACTTTGAATGTAAGCGCTTGACTTAACTATGTGCGAGTGATACCATTAAATTGTACAAATGATATCATTACAATTAAATAGTTGATGAGAGGGTATGTACGGGACATACTATCATAGTTTCTAGTATCTCTTTAGAGAGTGTTTTTTTTTGCAGTCATCAACTATCTCCCGATTACAATTATGGAGGAGGTTGTTTTATGGACAACAAAGAAAGCAAGGGTGGCTTAAATAAAAGTCTTAAGCTGATTTTCGTTTACACCGTTGCAACAGGTTCTATCTTTACATTCGTAAACTATTGGGACTCTGTATTCTATGGTTATTGTGGAAGCGGGACATTCCTTGCATTCGCATTAATGACTGTAGCTATTTTACCAATCGCACTTGTATATAGCGAATTGGCATCTATTTTCCACACTGGTGGTGGGGAATTAATCTACAATACTGTTGGCATCAACAAACATGTTGGATTCTTAGCTTCTTGGCTTATTATGGCAGCTTGGATTTCAGTACCACCAGCTGTTGTTATGGCTATCATGACATGGGTCAATAAGACATTAAATCTAGGTCTTGGTACATGGGGTATGGTAGGATGTGCTGCAGTATTACTTGTTTTATATTTCTTGATGAGTATTCAGAACGTTCAGTTCTTAGTAAAGGCTCAGGCAGGTATGCTTTTCTGTAACATTGCAGTTACTATTATTACTGGTTTCTTATTACTGTTCTCAGGACATTGGCATTTATCTAACTTTGGAAATATCTTCCAGACAACTTTAAGTTCTGTAAATGGTATTCCTGGATGGATTATTGGTATGGCGTTATTAATTACACCATACTTCGGATTTGAAACAGTACCTCAAATGGTTGAAGAAGGAGACTTCCCAATCAAGAACTCTAAGAAAGCTATTTGTGGTTCAATTCTTACTTGTGGTTGTATCTATGTATTCTATTATTTCTGTGTTGCAGGATTAGATGGATTACAGGGTGTTCATACAACTCTTGCACAGGATGGTTTCTTAACTATTTTAACTATGCAGAAAGTATTAGGATGGACATTCTGGCCTATTATTGTTGGTATTCTATCTTGTTTACTAGGTATGGGTGCTTCATTACTTGGCTTCTGGATGTCAACAGTACGTATGTTATATTCAATGGCTAATAAGAACTTCTTACCAAAGGTTTTCGCAAAGGTAAACAAGAACCAGCAACCATTATTACCTAACATCTTCTTGTTAGTATTATCATTAGTATTTATCGTATTACAGAACTCATCTGACTTCATGAGTGCATTCTTTAACTTAATGAGTTTCGGATGTGCCTGTGCTTATGCACTTACTATGATTTCAGCTATTTGTATTCATAGAAAACATCCTAATTGGGTAAGTGCAAACACTGTTAAGGGCGGAGATGTTTTCCGTATTCTTGCGATGTTGATTGCAGTTACTATCGCATTCTTCTGTACACTTGGTCAGGGGATTGATTCTTGGATCTGCTTTGGTGTATATCTTGGTGTTGGTATGTTATTGTGGCTCTGGATGGTTTGTGTGAACTGGAAGAAACATCCAGTAGAAATTGAAACACCTGATGGAGTTCAGAAGTTCTAACAATTAAATAGTATTAAGAATTAATGGCAAAGCAAATGATTGCTTGCATATATAAATTTAGTTTAGAAAAGGAGAATAATAAAATGGCTAAATTAGAAGGAAAAGTTGCATTAATTACAGGTGCTGCAGTAGGACTTGGAGAAGGAATCTCAACTGCATATGCGAAATATGGTGCAAAACTAATCATGGTTGACTTATCACCCGCTGTAGAAGATACTGCAGAAAGATTAAGAAAAGAATACGGTGCTGAAATCATCACTGTAGTAGCTAACGTAGCTGATCGTGCACAAATGGATGCTGCAGCTGCTAAGGGTGTTGAAAAGTTCGGTGAAATCAACGTAGCTTGCTGTAACGCTGGTGTTTGCCGCTTAGCTCCATTTGAAGAAATGACTGATGAAATGCGTGATTTCCATATTGATGTAAACATTAAGGGTGTATGGAATACATGTAAAGCAGTTGTTCCTTATATGTTAAAACAGGGTGGAGGTAGCATCGTTATCGCTTCTTCTGTAACTGGTGATATCGTAGCTGATGCTGGTGAAGCAGCTTACGCTACAACTAAGGCTGCATTAGTTGGTTTAACTAAGTGCTTAGCTGTAGAATATGCTAAACGTAATATCCGTGTTAACTGCTCACAGCTTGGTTATGCAAGAACTCCAATGGTTGAAAAGATGGCTGTTGAATCTAATCCAGATAATCCAGAAGCAGCAATCAATGATATTGCAGCAAATGTTCCAATGGGACGTCTTGCTAAACCTATCGAAGTAGGTGAATTATTCGCATTCTTAGGAAGCGATGAATCTAGCTACTTAACAGGTGCTCAGATTGTTATTGATGGTGGTGCTACATTGCCAGAAACAATGTCTATCGGTACAAACTAATATCAATACTTGCCACCTCTTTATAGAGGTGGTTTTTGTATGCAAAAAAAAGAGATGAACAAATGTTGGGTCTTTAATTTTTGTGGGGGTCAGACCTTCGCTCTAAATATTTGGGGGTCTTGGAAACAGCACCTTTAAATCTGTGGGGGTCACACTGTGGCTCCCACTTTTTTAGATATTTTTGTGTAATTAAAAACCTTTCGCTGTATCATTAATTTGCTCATATCAACTCAAAGCGAAAGGAGATCACAAATTGGATAATGATCTAAGAATTATTTTAGGGGATTATGAATCCTTTGTACAGTCTCATACGACTGAAATCAATGAAAAAGAAGTGATTTATTGTATCACACTTAAGAGAACCATTATCTCCTGTCCAGAATGCGGCAGTAGAATGAACATTAAGGACTATAGAAAATGTAAAGTCATACATAACATGATAAGAGGCAAGAACACTTCTCTAATACTTAAAAAGAGAAGATTAGTATGTCCTCAATGTAATAAGGTAATGACAGAGGGAAACCCATTTACAGAGAAAAGTCACAGTAGATTATCTCAAACCTCAGAACTGGAAATCATGAATAAACTTAAAGAACCTACAACTACTTTTTCACTGGTTGCTAGATTTTTTAACACAAGCCCTACCAAGGTTGTTGAAATATTTGATAAGTATGGCCAGATGCGTAGACAGCCATTGCCTGAGATCATATGCATTGATGAAAAGCACTGGAGACATAAAGGTCAAAACAGATACATGTGTGTCATTCTAAATTTTAAGACCATGGAAATTGTAGATATCATTGATGGAAGAACCAAGAAGGTATGGTCAAGTTATACACAGATAATCGATAAAAAAGAGCTCGCTAAAGTCAAATATATCTCTATCGATATGTATGAGACATACAGATTTGTAAGAAATCAATACTTTCCAGGGGCAGTACTGATATGTGATTCATTTCATGTCATAAAAAATATCAATAAAGTATTAGATGCTATCAGAATTAAAGTAGGCAAAAGATACCAAAAAGATAGTACTGAATATTATCTTCTCAAAAAGTTTCACTTCCTTATATTGAAAAACTACAATGATATTCCATTCAACAAGGCAAGATATAATAAAAAGCTTAAAAGGTATATAGACTATCATCAACTGCTTGAAATAATCCTGAACATAGATAATGAACTAACAGAAGCATATAATCTAAAGGAACAGTATATAACCTTTAATCATTATGCAACATCCGAGGACTGTAGAGAATGGCTATCAAGAATAATTCAAGAATATGCATCATCAGGAATTACTGGCTTTATATCATTATCTGGAACTCTTATAAACTGGTTCGATGAAATATGCGCATCATTTAATTTAGTAGATGGTCGAAGAATATCTAATGGACCAGTAGAAGGAATCAATTCTAGAATAGATAAAATACTTTCAAATGCATGTGGATATCAGAACTTTGCAAGAATGAGAAATAGACTAATGTACTCTCTTAATAAATCCTCTAATCCTTCCTCTTACGCTATTGATGAAACAATCAAAAGAGAAGGAAAAAAGAGAGGATCTTATAAGAAAAAGAACTAATAAAACATTTAAATAGAAGTAATATGAGCGCACTAAAGGGCAGTCATTTCTGACTGCCCTTTACAAGTGGAAACCCCCAAATATTTAAAGCGAGTTTTCTATTGACCCCCCTTAAAAATTAAAGGTTCTAAACATCTTATCCTATTAAGTTGTAGAAATCGTATTGTAAGATGAAAAAAAACTAGGCGTTAGCCTAGTTGATTTCAATGGAGCCACATGCCGGAGTTGAACCGGCGTCCTCTGCATGGCAAGCAGATATAATAGCCATTATACGAATGCGGCATATAAAATTTTAAATGGAGCCACATGCCGGAGTCGAACCGGCGTCCTCTGCATGGCAAGCAGATATAATAGCCATTATACGAATGCGGCATATAAAATTTTAAATGGAGCCACATGCCGGAGTCGAACCGGCGTCCTCTGCATGGCAAGCAGATATAATAGCCATTATACGAATGCGGCATATAAAATTTTAAATGGAGCCACATGCCGGAGTCGAACCGGCGTCCTCTGCATGGCAAGCAGATATAATAGCCATTATACGAATGCGGCCTCACTAACACTCGAGGAGTGCTTACTTATAATAGCAAATAATAATATATGTGTCAATAAGGTTTTGTAAAAAAATGAAGGATCAGTGACGATCCTTCTTGTTCTTATCATATATGATCTTTAGACCTTTAAATGTAAGTTCCTGATCATAAATATCTATTAATTCAGTTTCTTTCGCAATAAGCTTGCCTAAACCACCAGTAGATACTACTTTTAGGTTCTGTCCATATTCTTCTTTAATCTTCTTGATAATATATTCAGTCTTACCAATATAACCATAAACAACCCCAGCCTGCATTGCAGAGACTGTGTTTTTCGCAATAATATGCTGTGGTTTGACTAATTCAATTTCTGGAAGCTGAGCTGCCATAGAAGAAAGAACACCGGCTTCTATACCAATGCCTGGTGCAATTACACCACCAATAAAAACACCTTTCTCTGTAATAACATCATAAGTAGTCGCTGTACCAAAATCAATAACTAAGCATGGACCACCATAAGTATAGTATGCCCCTGCTGCATCTACCAAACGGTCTGACCCAAGAGTAGAAGTATGATCAATTTGAATATTGATGCCTGTTTTCACACCTGGACCAACAAATAGTGGTCTAATATGAAAGTATTTAATAATGGAACTTGAGAAGGAATAGTTAATCTTTGGTACAACAGAACTAATAATAACATCTTTCACATCTTCTACATTCAAGTGAGATGCTTGAAGGTATGAATGAAGCATTAAGCCATATTCATCTGATGTACGTTCCATACGTGTTGTCATACGAAAACGCCCTACTAAATGATCTTCTTTGTAAACACCAATAGTAATATTTGTATTACCGATATCTATAACCAATAGCATTCTTATTTCTTAGCTCCTATTTTCATACATTCTTTTAAGATAATATAGCTTAGATCTGATTTAGACATCTTATCGATATCTTTCATAGAATCCTGAGTAATAATAGTAACAACATTTGTATCACCCTGAAATCCTGCACCCTCTGTTTTAAGATGGTTCGCAATAATCAGATCACATTGTTTTTTATTTAATTTCTTTGATGCATTTTCAATTAAATCTTGTGTTTCCATCGCAAATCCACATATCACTTGATGTTCAACTTGATGATGTCCTATATAATCAAGAATATCTGGATTCTTTTTAAGTTTAAGAATAAGTTCATTGTCATTTTTCTTAATCTTTTCTGTAGATGTTTTTACAGGTGTATAGTCAGCTACTGCAGCTGACATAATAATATAGTCATAATGTGTATGATGTCTTTTTACACATTCAAATAAATCCTGGGCACTTGTAATAGATTGATTGATAATATAAGGTACTGGCTTTAATGATGTAGGCCCATGAATTAATCGTACCTTGGCGCCAAGTATAAATGCTGCACGGGCAATTGAGTATCCCATTTTACCTGATGAATGATTTGTAAGAAAACGTACAGGATCTAAAGATTCCTGAGTTGGTCCTGCAGTAACTAATACCTTTTTACCTTGTAATGGATGATCGCTAAGTGCATATTCCATCATTAAATGAAGATGATCATAGTCTGCAAGTTTACCTTTACCTGTATCACCACAGGCAAGAAGTCCTACAACTGGTTCTACAAATAAGACACCATCATCCTTTAGAGTCTGGATATTACGCTGAGTGGCTTTATTTTCATACATATGAACATTCATTGCAGGCGCAATGAGTTTAGGACATGTGGCTGCTAAAAAAGCAGCTGTTAACATATTGTCCGCAATACCATTTGCACATTTCGCAATTGTAGTTGCACTTGCTGGTACAATCATAAACAAATCAGCATCCTTGACAATGTCTACATGTGTAATACATCCAGGATCATCATCAAAGACATCAATATATGTTTTCTTCTTTGTGAGAGCAGAAATAGAAGTTGGTGTGACAAACTTAGCTGCACTTGTAGTGAGCATGACTTCAATTTCATATTTTTCTTTCACTAGATCACTAATGAACTGTACAGTCTTAAATGCCGCAATAGAACCAGTAATTCCTATAATCAATTTTTTCATCTATTAATACCCTCTTTTCATTTATAAGTTATCTACGCTTCATTAAAGCGAAGAGAGGTTTTGTGACAATCACCACAATCACTACACCTACAAAAGCTTCAAGTAGGCTCTGTGTGCTTGATACAGCTAAGAAGTAACTTCCAAGCTTACTTGCATCCTGTCCAATCGCTTTTGCATAAGATATACCAAATAATGCCCAGATACCACCTAATACAAGTACAGTATTAGTTAAAGCACCTAAGAATGCAGCCACTGCAGTCGCAATAGTCTGCTGTTTATCCTTAAGTAATTGATAAATAGAACCTGATACAAACCCAATCATAACTCTTGGGACAATCGCAATAACTGCACTAAGTACTGATCCACTAATAAATGGTGAGAAGACGAAAGATGTAACAGTTGGCTGCATTGTGTTCATTAATAATGAAGATAAACCAAATACAAGACCAATCAAACATCCCTGCTTAGTACCTAATACAATAGCTGCAATAATAACTGGAACATGAAGCAATGTTGCTCTTAAAGGTCCAATAGGGATAAATCCTAAAAATGGTACCATGACCATAACTGCTTCAATCGCAATAAATAATGCAAGCAATGTGAGATTCTTTGTTTTTTTGTTATTCATTTGTTTCCTCCACTGTCATTTGCATACGCAATATGACGTAAATATAGTTTTGCCAGCAGAATATTAAGTTAGCTCCTAAATAGGTAGCCACAGGGCATATCCTACACAGCAAAACCATTATATACTCATTTTTGGGAAATGAAAAGCATTACATTTTCCTATACTAGATGTCATTTACTGGAGAACGAGCCGGATGTCTTGCATCCTTTGTCTTATCATAATTAACTTTTTTCTCTAAGTTTCTATTATAATCACGTTGGAATATACATGAGAAAATAAGGTTTAAAATATATTCCATAGAAAGATTTGAGGCAAAAGGTGCTATTTTAGTAAAGATTTTCTCTCTTGAACCAACCCTTAATATCACATCACCATAATGTGATAGCTGATTATCGCCAAGAGAAGTAATCACAATCATCTTTGTCCCCTTCTCTTTTAAGGTCTGGGCAATACGGATGATTTCAGCTGTTTCTCCTGAATAAGAGAGAATCATCGCAAGATGTGATGAAGAAGAGTTATAAGCTAAAAAGATCTGTTCTCCTTCTAATGTACGAATATTTACGTTACGTCCGATACGTGTCATCTTATGCTGGAAGCTTAAAGCTTCTAACATTGAATTACCATTTCCATATATATCTATAGACTCATATTGATTCATAAGTTCTATCGCTTTACGCAAATCATCAAAATCTATCAGCTTAATTGTATCTTCAATAACTTCTCTGCTCATCGTACCAAGTTTATAGGCAATTTGTGGATAGGTGTCTTCTGGACCAAAGGGGAAGTTAACATCGATTCTTTTGGTTTTAGTAAGTGTATATTGTAGTTCTGCTGAATACTTAATCTTAAAGTCATTATAACCCTCTAAACCAAGCTTACGACATAGTCTCACTATTGTGGCGGGAGATGTATATGTTCTTTTTGAAAGTTCCTTAATAGATAGATTCAATACATCTTCACCATGATTTAATATGTAATGGGCGATTTCCACTTCAGCATGTGTGAAATCTAATGCGAATTCTAATTGTGTCATTATACTCATTGTTTATCACCTGATCCAATTATATCATGAAACGTATTTTCAATAAACTTGATTTTTAACACTCTTTTTTGAAACAAAATTAAAACTCTATCCGTACATATTTACTTCTCTAAGTGGTTATGTGAAAATATTATTGTACCATTAAGGAGGACGAATAAATGGAAAAGAAATTACCAAAAGATTTTTTCTGGGGTGGTTCAGTATCATCATTCCAGACTGAAGGTGCCTGGGATGAAGGCGGAAAAGGTTTATCAATTTATGATGTAAGACCTACACCAGAAGGACATGCTGACTGGAAAGTGGCAATTGATGAATATCATCGTTATAAAGAGGATATTCAGTTAATGAAAGAAATGGGATTCAACTTCTACCGTTTCTCTATTTGCTGGAGCCGTATTATTCCTAATGGAGATGATGAAGTCAATGAAGAAGGCGTACAGTTCTATAATAATTTGATTGATGAATTGATTGCGAATGGTATTACTCCAATGATTACATTAGTTCATTTTGATATGCCTTATCATCTAGTAAAGGAATACAACGGTTTTGCATCACGTAAGGTTGTTGATTTATTTGAACGTTATGCAAGAGTTTGTATGGAGCGTTTTGGTGATAGAGTTAAACACTGGATGTCATTTAATGAACAGAACCTACATTCATGTAACTTGATCTATTCAAATGCGGAAATTATACCTGAAGGAAAATCTAAGGCTGAACATCTTTATCAGGTGGCACATAATGTTATGATTGCACATTGTAAGGCTGTTAAGGCTTTAAGAGAATTAGTACCAGATGCTAAGTTTGGTGGTATGACAACTATTACTAACTTCTATCCTGCAACTGATACACCAAAGAATAACTTATTCTGTCAGAAAGCTTATGATTTAGTCAATGACTGGGTATGTTATGTACAGGCTAATGGTAAATACCCAAGATACTATACAGCATACTTAAAGAACAGAGGTTGGTTCCCTGTATTTGAAGAAGGCGATGAAGAGTTATTAAAGTATACATGTGATTATTTATGCTTCTCTTACTATCGTTCTAATACACTTACTGAAGGTGAATTTGATATGACTACACCTTTCAATGATATTGTAGAAAAGCATGTAGTAAAGAACTCTCACCTTGAAGCGACTGAATGGGGCTGGGAAAAGGATGCCATTGGATTTAGATGGGTTATGAATACTTTAAGTGAAAGATATGATCTTCCTTGCTTCGTATTAGAAAACGGTATGGGTGCGAGAGAATCATTAAATGAAAATGATACTGTAGATGATGATTATAGAATTGAATATCATCGTAATCATATCCAGGAAATGAAGAATGCGATTCTAGAAGATGGTGTTGATTGCTTAGGTTATATTACTTGGGGTCCTATTGATATTCCTTCTTCTAGCTGCCAGATTGCAAAGAGATATGGTTTTGTATATGTTAATAGAACTGATGAAGAACTATTAGACTTAAGAAGAGTACCTAAGAAATCATTCTATTGGATCTCTAAAGCATTTAAATCAAATGGTGAAGATTTAGACTAATAACCTGAAGCCTCATTCGTGAGGCTTTTTTCTTTTCCTTAGTATCACTTAGTAAAATGCTAATATCTTAAGAATTTCTTAATAAAATTGAGTAGATTAACTGTAATAGTTTGATTTTCGAATATAAATAGTGTATTATGGCGTTGGTAAAAATGATTGAATACTTTTACTAGAGGTAAAAGTGGAGGTATCTAATGAAAACAAGTTTAGTTATTATGGCTGCTGGTATTGGTTCACGTTTTGGCGGAGGAATCAAGCAGTTAGAACCAGTTGGACCTAATGGTGAAATCATTATGGATTATTCAATCCATGATGCAATTGCTGCTGGTTTCAACAAAATTATCTTTATTATCCGCAAGGATATTGAAGAGGACTTCAGAGAAGTTATTGGGAATCGTATTGAAGAAGTCGCTAAAAAGTATGATGTAGAAATTGCTTATGCATTCCAGGATTTAAAGGCATTACCAGAAGGTATTGAATGTCCTGAAGGACGTACTAAGCCTTGGGGCACTGGACAGGCAGTTCTTGCTTGTGATGGTTTAATTAATGAACCATTCGCAGTTATTAATGCAGATGACTATTATGGTAAGGAAGCATTTGTACAGATTC
>OLRT01000536.1_pt1 | contig 29503 bp, 33 predicted proteins | sample 1672021 | NCBI WGS metagenome assembly OLRT01 (sample SAMEA3136637, study PRJEB25190) | human gut metagenome | reverse complement strand
ATTTTGAGCAACGGATGTGACCGAAGCGGTAGCGAGTGTCATATCGTTGGCGACATGAAGTAGTTCGCCGACACGTCGCTCAAGCGTAGCGAATTTTTTATTGTGTAAGGTTTTACTGTTTAATTAAAAAGGAGAGAGTATGAAAGAAAATAAAAAGTTAAAATTTAGTTTTTTAATCGTAGCAATGATATCTTTGTCATTATTATTAGCAATGATACCAACTACTTTTAATTTTATTACTACTAATAGTAGAGGTGTTATGACAAGTTATATGCACGATGATAAAAAGCTTATAGAAGATGATTTTTACAAAAGTAAAGCTTTTGATGAAGCTTTAATAAGACCATTATTATATTGGACAAGTACATCTATAATGGATGAAAATGATAATAGATGGTATGAAAAAGGTTACTTAGAAAATAAAAAGGAATCTGCAAAAACTCAATTATCATATCTAAAAAATTTAGAATATATAGCTATAAATAAAGATACTAATGAAGTTTACTCTAATACTAATTATAAAAGTATAGAAGACTTTAAGAAAAATATAAAAGGTGAATGTGATGTAGAGCTATCATCTAATAATGATGTTATTAGCTATACCAAGCAAATCAAAGATAAGACATTCAAAAAAGTAAATGTAAATAAAGAATTAAGAGATGTTTTAGTTTATAATTTAAAAGATTTTGATGTATGCATATCAATTAATAAAAACTTTGAAAATTATAGTGGTTATTATGATAAGGTTTCAGAGATAAAAATTGATTTTGATAGTGAAGTAATTTATTTTAAGATTATAATAGTATCTTCTATAATATCTTTAATATTATTTATAGTTTCAATAGTAATATATAAAAAAATGAAATGTGAAGTTTTAGATAGAAATAGTTTTTACTTAAATCTTTATAAAATAATACCTTTAGAGATTTATATTATAGTAGGTATACTTTTACTATATAGTCTAATTGGAATTATAAAAACAGGTTATTCTGTTTATTATTACTACAATGTATTAGATCATCTAGTATATACTTTTATATGTATATTTGGATTATTTACAATATATTACATTTTAAGAAAAGAATTAAAAAGCTTTGATAAACCTATAGAAATATTAAAAACTAGTTTAATAGTTAGAGTATTAATATTAGGAAAGAAAATCTTTAAAGATACTAATAAAGTAACAAAATCAGTTCCATTAGCTAAAAGAATTATAATATTAGCAGCATTAAGTGTAGGAGTTGGTACAATAGGTTGGTTTATAGGATTTTTATTCGGAAGTACTTTATTATTATTTTTATTTGGACCAATACTTAGTTTAACTATTGTTGTACTATATGTTTATTACTTAATTAAAAAGCTAGCATACTTAAGTTATATAATGGAAGGGACTCAGCGTATAAAAGGTGGCGACATACATTATAAATTAGATATTATAGGTGATGATAACTTTAGCAACTTAGCAGAAAATATAAACAATATAGGAGAAGGTCTTGATAAGGCAATATATAATCAGTTAAAAAGTGAAAGATTAAAATCAGAACTTATAACTAATGTAAGCCATGATTTAAAGACACCTTTAACTTCTATAATTAATTATATAGAGTTAATAAAAAAAGAAGAGGATATAAAACCTGAACATATTAAAGATTATGTAAATGTACTAGATTCAAAGTCTAAAAGATTAAAGGTATTAATAGAAGATTTATTTGAAGCTAGTAAGGCAAGTAGTGGTAATTTAGAGCTTAATATGGAAAAAATAGATATAACTCAACTTTTAAGACAAGCTATAGGTGAGATGGAAGAAAAGTTATCAAAAGCTAATTTAGATTTAAAGTTAAGAGTACCAGAAGAAAAGACTTATATAATGGCAGATGGAAAAAAATTATATAGAGTTCTTGAAAACTTATTAAGCAATATATCAAAATATTCGCTTGATAACACTAGAGTATATATTGATATAATTGAAGAGGATGATAAGGTAAAACTGACGATGAAAAATATATCATCTTATGAATTAAATTTTGACCCTGAAGAAATAATGGAAAGATTTAAAAGAGCCGATGAGTCTAGAAATACTGAAGGTAGTGGGTTAGGTCTTGCTATTGCAAGAGACTTAGTAAATGCTCAAGGTGGTAGATTTGAGATAGATATAGATGGAGATTTATTTAAGTCAGTTGTAGAATTTAATTTAATAGATTAAATATGTAAAAGCTATGAAATTAGAATAAACTTGATTTCATAGCTTTTTATATTTTTATAATTTAGAAAATAAGGAAGATAAAATGTAGATGAAAAGCAGATATAAGTATTATGAGCTATAGAATAAAAGGATAGTAGTGGTTTGGAAAATAAAGTAAATTTATCAAAAGAATATATTTATAAATATAGAATATTAAAGAATCTATAAATATATAATCAGAAAATGTTTTCAAAAAATAAAAAATATTTCACAGAATATATTAAAATTTATGTAAAAGATGATATAATATTAATAGTAAGAATAAAATTTTTGTAATATACAGAAAATTTAAAAATTAATTATAGATTTATTTAATCGAAGGAGAAATCATGAAAGATTCGAAGCAAGAAATAAAAGATAGCAAATATTTAATATCACATATACAATCACAATATACAAGATTTAGTAAAGGACAAAAACTTATAGCTCAATATATATTAAAAAATTACGATAAAGTTGCATTTATGACGGCTTGTAAGTTAGGAGAAGCAGTAGGAGTTAGTGAATCTACTGTTGTAAGATTTGCAAATGCATTAGGATATTCTGGATATCCTAAACTTCAAGATGCTCTTCAAGAAGTTATAAAAAATAAATTAACAACAGTTCAAAGAGTTGATATGGTAAAAGAATTTAATGATGATTCTGCAATACTTAAAAAAATAGTAAAAAGTGATATGGATAACATAAAAGACACTTTAGAGGAAATTGATGAAAAAGCTTTTGAAGAAGCAGCAAATAGAATATTAAAAGCAAAGCGAATTTATATAGTAGGAATGAGAAGTTCATTTACCATAGCTCAGTATTTAGGATTTTATCTAGGTATAATATTAGACAGTGTTCATGTTATAAGAACAGATATGGGAGATGCTTTTGAACAAGTTGTAAAGATAAATGAGGATGATGTTTTAATAGCTATAAGTTTCCCTAGATACTCTAAGAAATCATACCAAATAGTAAGTTATGCTAAAGAAAAAGGAGCTCATATAGTATCTTTAACAGATAGTCCATTTGCACCAGTTGCATCTTTTACAGATAACTTATTATTAGTTAAGAGTAATATGGTATCATTTGTTGACTCTTTAGTTCCAGCTTTAAGTATAGCAAATGCACTTATAGTATCAGTTGGGATGAAAGAAAAAGAAGATATAAAACAACACTTTGATGATTTAGAAGCTATTTGGGAAAAATATTCTGTTTATGATAAATAGTTAGTATAAATTGAATAATAAACTTTAAAAGGAGTATACACAAATAATATTTTGTGATACTCCTTTTATATATAATTAACTGTATAAATTAATTTAATGATATTATATTTATATAAGGGAAATTTAAAGAGGTGAAATATGAATAAGACAATAGGAATACTTGCACATGTAGACTGTGGGAAAACCACATTTTGTGAACAACTTCTTTATCATACAAATGCAATAAGAAAAAGAGGTAGAGTTGATAATAAAGATACATTTTTAGATAATCATGATATAGAAAAACAAAGAGGGATAACAATATTTTCAGAACAAGCAACATTTAAATATAATGAATCTAATTATTATTTAATAGACACACCAGGACATATAGATTTTTCTCCAGATATGGAAAGATCTATTAGTATAATGGATTATGCTGTAATTATAATAAGTGCAATAGAAAAAGTTCAATCACATACTAAGACAGTTTTTAGATTACTTAGAAAGTATAATGTTCCTACTATATTTTTTGTAAATAAAATAGATAGAGAAGGAGCTAACTTAGATGAAGTTATAAGTGATATAAAAAATAGTTTAACTAGTGATGTTATAAATATAAGTGATAATTTAAACTTAGACTCAGATAATATCTTAAATGAAGATATTATAGAATTTATAGCTGAAAGAGATGATTATTTATTTGAACGATATTTAGAAGAAGATTATGATAAAGATTTATGGATAGATACTATGAAAAAAATGATAAAAAAATCTAAGATTTATCCATTAATGTATGGTTCGGCACTACAAGATATTGGAATAAATGAATTTATTAAAAGATTAGATTACTTAACTCATACAAATTATAACAAAGAAGATGACTTTATAGGTAAAGTATATAAGGTTAAATATGATGATAATAAAAATAGAGTTACATATATAAAAGCCTTACAAGGAAGTATTAAGGTTAAAGATGAAGTAAATTATAGCCAGGGAAATAATGTAACTGAAAAGATAAATGAAATAAGGATATATAATTCTAACAAATATACATCTGTAAATGAAGTTTACGCAGGAGAAGTTTTTGCTGTATGTGGATTAAGTGAAGCAAAAATTGGTGATTTTGTATTAAGCCCTAATATATTAAAAGTTAATTTAGATAAACTAAAAGTAAAAAATAATTTAGAAATGGTTCCAACACTAAAATCTAAGGTTATATTTGATAATATTTTAAATATAAGAGAGGTATTAGGATACTTTTATATATTAAACAATGAAGAACCTGCATTAAATGTAGTATGGGATGAAACATTAAAGGAAATACATATTCATGCTATGGGAAAAATACAACTTGAAATATTAAAGGCTATAGTGAAAAATAGGTTTAATATGGATGTTGAATTTGGTCCATGTGAAATACTTTATAACGAAACAATAGAAAGTGAAACAATTGGATATGGTCATTTTGAACCATTAGGTCATTATGCTGAAGTACATTTAAGGATTACTCCAAGTGATAGAAATAGTGGGATAAGTTTTGATAGTACTGCCCATGTTGATGATTTAATTTTAGGTCATCAAAATTTAGTTAAGACTCATATATTTGAAAAGGATCATAAGGGAATATTAGGAGGGTATCCTTTAACTGATGTAAATATAACATTACTTACAGGTAGAGCTCATAATAAACATACTAGTGGTGGAGACTTTAGAGAAGCTACTTTTAGAGCTTTAAGACAAGGTCTTGAAAATACTAAAAACATATTACTTGAGCCTTATTATAAATTTAGTATAGAAATAGATATTGATTATGTTGGAAGAGTTATGTCTGATATTTCTAAAATGAGTGGTGAATTTGAGCCTCCTATTATTAATGAGAATTTAGCTATAATAAATGGAAGAGGTCCAGTAGCTACATTTATGGATTATTCTCTTGAAATTGTATCTTTTAGTAAGGGAACAGGTTCTATTAGTTACATATTTGATGGATATGATATATGTCATAATACTGAATATGTATTAGAAAAAAGAAATTATGATAAAGATAGTGATATAGAGTATACCTCTAATTCTATATTTTGTTCTAAGGGACAAGCATATGTTGTAAAGGGGAAGGAAGCAAAAAATCATATGCATTGTTTAGAGAGATAGTATTATAAAACATTAATTTTAGGAGATAAATATGAACAAAAGAAAATATATAATGTTTACTATGATTATTATAGGTGCATTATCTATACTTGAATGGGGAATTAGTTTTTCATCTATATTTTTAATAGTATCTATGGCAATTGTATATATAGTTTTTCCTATGAAAGATTTATGTAGTAAAAATAAATATTTAAAGACACTTTATAATATATACAAAGTTATAATAATTATATTTGTATCTTCCTTTGTATTATTAGAAGGGTTGATACTTTTAAATATAAATGAAACAAAAGATGTAGATAAAGTAGATAATATAGATACAATGATAGTTCTTGGGGCTAAGGTAAATGGCACTGAAGTTTCTAATACATTAAAATTAAGACTTGATAAGGCTATAGAGTATTACAACAAACATAAATCTGTAAATATAATAGTATCTGGAGGTCAAGGTAATGATGAAAATATTACTGAGGCTTTAGCAATGAAAAATTATTTGGTATCTAATGGAGTTAATATAAATAATATTATAGAAGAAAATAAAGCTACTACTACATTAGAAAATATTATATATAGTAAAAAAATACTAGATGATATGAATAATAAAGGAAAGGTACTTATAGTGACTAGTGATTATCACTTATTTAGAGGAAGACTTATTGCTAGTATTTTAGGTATAGAAAATGAAGGTCTTTGTTCTATTAGTTCAATATCGGGGAGACTATATTATATGATACGAGAATATCCAACTAGTATTATAGATTTAGTTAAAAGTATAGAATATGCTTATTTATAAAAACATATAATATTAAATTTTTTCATATTATTTATAGATATTATTTTAATTTATAGGAGTAATAATATGAAAAGAGATGAAAAATATTTTAAGGGTTGTATACTAGGTGGAGCTATAGGAGATGCTTTAGGTCGCCCTATTGAGTTAAAAAAGCTTAAAGAGATTAAAGCTACATATGGAAGTAAAGGAATAAATAATTTAACTTTAAATGATAAAGGAATTGCAGAAATAACTGATGATACCCAAATGACTTTGTTTACTGCGGAAGGAATATTAAGAGCAAATTGTAAAAAGGGAAGATGCTATATACCAGCTGTAGTATACAATGCATATTTAAGATGGTACTCTACACAAAGAAATATAGATACAAAGGGATATGATGAGTGCACATATAATAGCTATCTATTAAAATATGATGAGTTATATGAAGATAGAGGTGCAGGAAATACCTGTTTAACTTCATTAAGTAAAGAGGAAATTGGAAGTATAAAAAATCCTATAAATAACAGTAAAGGATGCGGTGGAGTTATGAGAGTAGCACCAATAGGCCTTGTTTATAACAAGAAAGAAGCATTTAAATTAGGTTGTGATTGTGCAGCATTAACCCATGGGCATCCAAGTGGATATATTAGTGGGGGAATGTTATCTTGCATAATATCATGTATTATTGAAGGAATGGAAATTGATGAATCTATAAATTGTGCTATATCCTTTGCAAAAGATATGGATGGATATTGTGAGTGTGTAGAGACAGTAGAAAAAGCAGTTAAACTTTCTAAAGATGACTTAGTAGATACAGATGCTATAAGAATGATTGGTGAAGGATGGACTTCAGATGAGGCATTAGCTATAGCTATTTATAGTAGTTTAAAATATAAGGATGACTTTAAAAAAGCATTAATCTGTTCAGTTAACCATGAAGGGGATAGTGATAGTACTGGAGCTATTTGTGGTAATATTTTAGGTGCATACTTAGGTATTGATAATATACCTAAAGAATGGATTGATGTAATTGAGCTTAAAGAATTATTAGAGAATATTTCAACTGATTTATTAACTGGATATGAAGAAAGTGAAGAGTGGTTTGAGAAGTATCTTGAAAACTAAGTAGAAATATGGCGAATTACAATAATTTACAATAGGTTATGGATATGATAATATAAATATATGTTGTTGTGTGTTTATTAGCTCTAATGGTAAATAGAGTTAACTCTTCCTAAAGTATAGATTTATAACTTTAGGATAGTCATCAATCTCCAAAAAAGTGTGTTTAATTGTGCGATAAGAAGAAGGCATAGAAATATGCCTTCTTTTTATTTTATAATATATAATCACAGAATAATTAAAAAAGCATATTTTAGTATAAGTGAAATAAAAAATATCTTAAGAGGTGATATAATGAGCTGTTGTTCATATACCATAGGAACTATTGTAGATATAAGTGATATTATGAATCAGCCCTATAAATTTATAACAATAGGTAAAGTACCAGGTGATATATATACTTATACTAGGTTAGTATATAGTGAAGAAACTATAATATTAGATCATGAATACAATGAAATAGGTATTGAGGATTTAAAGGTAGGGGATACTGTTGTTGCGTTTCATTCTAATGCAATGACAATGAGTATACCGCCTCAAACGTCTGTATTTATTATAGAAGTAAAATAAAACTGTAAGTAAGTTTGTATTTATACAAACCTACTTACAGTCCTTATGATAGGTAGGTTTTTAATATATCAATATATTAAGAATATACAACACTATTAATATAGATAATAAAGTAAAAATTAATGATTTTTCTATTTTAATTATAGAATTAATCATTTGGATATTTTCTAAATCATTTCTCTTATATTTCTTATGCTTATAATACTTACAATAGAACTTTTGAAACCTTGAAATAAGATATACTATTATAAATATATAAAATACAGAAACTAATAACACAGTAGCAAGCCCTGTTAAATAAACAAAAACACGAGCTATACAAAGTATAAGCCTATGACATAAAAAAATTAAAAATAATACAAGAGATCCTAGAACAACAGATGTTAATAGTGCAAGTTTAGAATCATTATTTTTATTCATTATAATATCTCCTTTAATATTTAATACTATATTATATTAAAGAATTAACATATATTAGAACCTTACAATAACTATAAATTTAAGATGAAATACATATTACAAAATTCTAATTAAAGAATGTATTTGAATTTTATATAAAAATAAATACTATTAATAAATTTGTTAAAAAAATATTTACATACATATTGCAAAAAAATACAAAATATATTACTATAAAATTACAGAACAAATGTTTAGAACGATTTTAGAACGCAAGAGGATATGGGGAGGATGAAATAAATGCAAGCGCAAATAGGATATTTTAAAACTAATATACAAGTATTAAAATTTGATAATATAAAAGACACAGACAAAATAATATTTAACCACTACATAATGAAAAAAGTAAACTACAACAATATGAATGGCAATCTACCAAAAGGCCAATTCTACATAAGCAATGGCACAGTTTCCAAGGACTTAAACATATCAATAGGAAAAGCAAAAAGGCTTATAAAAAACTTTAAAGAACTGAACATAATACAATTGGTTCAATTAGGAAACACTGATAACACACCATCAGTATACGAATACAGCAATAATATTGACCTAGGTCATGACCTAGGACACAACCTAGGTAGAGGAGATACTAAAGCTAGTAATAGCAATAATTTATGCTTATTAAACGAACATACATACGATATAGGCAAGGACATAGAGAACTGCCACTCTAAAAAAGATAATATAAATAATAATAAAATACATTCTTGTGTGGTTGATTATTTAAACAAGAAAACTAATAAAAGATTTAAGAAAACTTCAGTTAAAACAAAGAGCCTTATAAATGCAAGGCTTAATGAAGGATTTGATGAAGAAGACTTTTACAAGGTAATAAATATAAAATCAAAACAATGGTTACACACTGAAATGGAAAAATACTTAAGACCAGAAACCTTGTTTAGTAACAAGTTTGAAGGATATTTAAATGAAGAAGTTGATACAAATGAGGATATAGGGGATTTAGATGATATAAAGCCATTTGATATAGAATTTGATTTTTAAATAAAGTTAATTAGGGGGATTATATGGCACCATTAGAAGCTATAAACATTGAAAACTCAATACTAGGGAGTATTATACTAGACAATACTCTAGCATATAAGTTAGATGAATTAAGTAAGGATATGTTTTCTGTATCCTACAACAAAGAAATCTTTGAAATAATGAAAAGCTTATATAAAAATAATTACACCTTGGATATACCAACAATAAAAACTAAGTTAGACGAAAGAAAAGTTGATGTAATGGTTTCATACATAAGTAATTTATCATCAATTGGTGAGACTTATGCAATAGATACACATATAAACATATTAAAGGACAAGTTTAAAAGAAAATGTATAAAAAATAGCTGTATGAATTTAATAACTGAAATACTTGAAAATAAAGATATAGATTCATCTCTTTTTAAGTTTGAAAATGATATAAAAAGTACAGTAGATCAGGACATAGAAGATAAAGATGATATGAGTTCTATTTGTGAAAGAATACTAGATTTTCTTGAAAATGATAAAGAAACTGGTCTTAAATTTGGAGTACCTTTGTTAGATGATGTTATAGGTGGACTTTTTAAAGGAGAGCTTACAACTATTGCTGCTAGAAGTGGAGTTGGTAAAACTGCATTGGCACTTCAAATAATGTTAAACTGTGCAAGTCAAGGTAAAAAGGTACTTTTTATAAGTAGGGAAATGAGCAATGAGCAAATAGTTATGAGAAATATTAGCAAGAAAACTGGTATAAGTGCTAAAAGTTTAAAGTACAAAAACTTAAAGGAAATAGATTGGAAAAACATTATAGATGTAATGCATGAGTTTAGCAAGGATAACTTAATATATATAAATGACAGAATAAGCACAATACCACAATTAAAAAGAAGAATAAGACAAGTTAAGCCTGATTTGGTAATAGTAGATTATTTACAGCTTTTAACTGTAGAGCAAAACTTACAAAATAGGGAAAGAGAAGTTGCAACTTTATCAAGAGAACTTAAAAATATAACTTTAGATTTTCATATACCAGTTATACAGTTAAGTCAGTTAAATGATGAAATGAAGGATTTAAGACCTTGGGGAGAACGCCCAATGAGAGATAGTAAGGCAATATTTCATGATAGCAATAATGTTGTATATATACATGAGCCAGTACTTTCTGATTTTGAAGAAGCTGTTATAAAAATTAAAAGAGATAAGAAAAGTGTACTTAAAGCAAGGGAAGAGGGAATAAAAATAGTAGATTTAATAGTTGCTAAATGTAGAGATGGAGAAACAAAATTTAGGCATTATTGTTACAATGGGCCAAGACTACATTTTCAACATATAGATTATTAGGAGGATAAGATGGATTATATAAAAATTGAGGATATTCCAGAGGAGTTTGTAGGACTTGCTAATTTTATGGGGATAGATAAATTTATTGAGTTTTGTAATGAATATGGTGGTATTGCTATTTATTTTCCAAGTAAGAAGACGCTTCTTAGAAATGGAAGAAATAGAGAGATTATAAAAAGGTATAATGGAAAAAATATAAAGGATCTTGCAAGGGCATTTGAAATAAGTGAGGTTCAAGTTAGAAATATAATTCGCACAAGTGGGAAGTGTATAAATTAATAAAAAGGATAGCAGCTGCTATCCTTTTCTCATGTTTAAAATATTTTTAGATAGTTCATTTATACTATCTGTTAAAATTGTAAGTTTTCCTTCAATTCTAATAAGTAAGTACATACTTATAGCAATTGGAAAGCCTACATTTGCAATCAGAACTTCTAAATTACCATCCATATATTATATTAAAATACTAAGTCGTAGTTAGTAGTATCAGTTTCAACAACTTTTGCAGAAACTAAAGATGCTAAATCAGCTCCACCAGGTGCAAATATGTTTTTCTCTTTTATAAGTTCCATAGTAGTTTTTACTTCTTCTTCTGTTAAGTCTTCTCTTGGATTATCAACTGTTAATGATACCTTCTTATCATCTGTAGTTTTGAAAGTCATAACTAATTTTCTATTTAATTCCATAATAAAATCCTCCTAATAATATTAATTTTAATAATATAAAGTATTTCAAAATTTAAAACCTTAATTGATAGTTATTTAAAAATGATATTTTGAAATGTTTCGCCGATACGTCGCTCAAACAAAGCGAATTTTATGCTAAAGTTGTGTTGTCTATTTTAGCTATTTCTAAAACTGGATATTGTTGAAGAGATTCTATAGCACTTGCTACTTCGTATACATTTTCATTTGATGCATTGTGTTTTACATTTGAGAATGTTTTGCTTTTTACTTTAGTTTTGCCTGTTGAGTCATCTTTTCCTAAATCAAATTTTAATCTAAGTCCTGCTGGATTATTTAATACTGTAACTGCCATATAGTTACCTCCTAAATTTTATTTAAGCCATTTGTAAAGCTTATATTTATATATTACTTAGAAAGGTGTAAGCAGGGTTTTAATGTATTTTTCTAAAGTATATTTAAAAGTATTTTCCTCGAAAGTTTTTATATTAAAAACTACAATTATATTAAAGAAAGTTGATTTTAGATTTTATTAATAAATTTATAAAAGATGATACTAAATATATAATTTAAGTTTAAAATTTTAGGAGGTTAATATGAAAATAAGAAAAGAAGATGTATATGAACATTTAGAAATGTTATATGAAATTGTGGGAGATGAAAAGTATTTAGAGATAATTAGAATGTATGGAGGAAGCAATCTTTATATACCAACGTATAAAGCTACTATTAGAAATAGCAGAAATAGGGAAATTAGAAAAAGGTATAATGGGGTTAATTTAAGTTTGCTTGCTGCTGAGTATGGTATGAGCGTTAATAATTTAAGAAATATTGTTAAAGAAGATTAAAAAGTTATACTATAGTAGTAAAAATAGTATATAAATATTATTTAAAGTAAGTTAAATTAGAATAAAAAACAAACTATAAGGTAAAAAATTATCAAGTGGAGTAAAAATAAATGATAGCAATAGCTAAAGCCTTATATACTTTAGAGTAATAACAAGAAACTTAAAGCTAACACTATTAGGTAATTATATATAAGATAATAAGGTAATATATTTTTTTGCATAAAATCACTAATATATACTCATGAGATAAAATATACAAGTTTGACTATATATTGGAGGCTAAATGTATGAAAATATTGGTTCTATCAGAATCCTTTATAATAAGAGATTCACTAAATCATCTTTTAAATGAAACGCTAAATACAAATGATATAATAACATCTTCAAATGCAAATCATTTATCAAATGAAGATCTTTTAGAAGTTGATTTATCATTTATAGACATTAATAAAAATAACATTAATATAGTAGAAAGATTAAGCAAAATAAGGAATAAATTTGAAAATCTTAAAATAATGATTTTAGATAGTCAAAAAGATATAGAGTTATTTATAAAATCAGTAGACTATGGTATTGATGGATATATATTAAATATAGATGATAAAGATGAATTTATTTATATAATAAAGAAAGTATTAAATGGAAAGAAATTTTATGATTCGGAATTACTACAATATACTATACATAATGAAAAAACAAATAATGAAATTGACCTTACTAACAGAGAAAAATGTGTACTAAACTATGTATGTAAAGGTCTTAGCAACAAAGATATTGCAAATGAATTAAAAGTAACTGATTATACTATAAAAAAGCATGTAAGTAATATACTTAGTAAGTTACATCTTAGAAGCAGGCAAGATATAATTTTATATGCACAGGATAATCATATAATAGATGAGATTATTTAAAATAGTTAAAGCAGTGATAGTAATGATATTTCTTACTTTAATTTTTATGGGATATATTACTCAACAGTTTAGATATAAATTTAATAATATTAATTAAAAGCAAGTAAGTTTCTTATGAAATTTACTTGCTTTTTTAGCAATTGATGAAGTTGTTGGTCATATAAATATTGCCATATGTGGTTTAAAGTATTTCGATGAAAGTCCATAAAGAAAAGGGAATTTTTATACTAAAGTAGTATAAAAAATACACCTATATTAGAATTAATGATAGTAATAATACTAATAAAACACTAATATAATAAGTTATCAGAATAATAAACTTTAAAATAATAACATAAATAAAAGGAAGTATTTAGATGTGAGGAAGTATATAGAAAAAGTGGTTAAGTCATATAAATAACTTAATATTTTGTGGGGGGGATAAGTATGAAAGTTATTGTAATTTCAGAATCACTAATAATAAGAAAGGGTATAGTTGAAATTTTATCAAAAGAAAACTATGTAGACACTATAAAAGAAAGTCATAGATACACAGATATATACAAGGATGAATATGATTTATTAGTCATAGACTTAAACAAAAACAACAAACAGTATTTACATGATATAGAAAAACTAAAAAAAGAAAAAAATATAAAGGTTATGGTTTTAGATTTTTATGAAGATAGAGTATTGTTTTCAAAGTGTATGAAAGCTGGAATTGATGGATACATATTAGCAAATATAGATTCAGAAGATATTGGATATGCTGTTAAGCAATTAAGCAAAGATAAAAAGTATTATGATGCTGAGCTTATAGAAAGTTATATTTCTAAAGATGAAAATGAATGCATGGAAGATTTAACAAAAAGGGAAAGAGAAATATTAGTTTGTATAGCTCAAGGTAAAAGTAATATAGAAATATCAAAAGAACTTTTTATAACAGAGCACACTGTAAAAAAACATACAAGTAATATATTTTCAAAGCTTAATTTAAAAGATAGAATGCAAGCTGCATTGTATGCTTATAATAATGGAATTATAGGATTTTAAGCTATGCACTATTGTGTATAGCTTAACTTTTATGATTTAAAAATATACTAGGGAAGTGACAATATGAACAATATAAAAAAAATTACAATAGCATTAATTTCAATACTAATAATAATACCATTAATGGGAATTGGGTATGTATATTTTAAGTTAAATTCTATGTATGATAAAGAAGAAGCAAAACAAATAAATACAACAATTGAAGAGTCAGAAAAAAATAAAAAAAATGGAATAACTAATATACTTTTAGTTGGTGTAGATGGCAACAACATGGAAAAAGGTAATAGATCGGATGCTATGATGATTGCTACAATAGATGAAAAGAATAATGATATAAGAATAACATCATTAGCTAGGGATACTTATGTTGATATAGAAGGATATGGTACTGAAAAGTTAACACATGCATATGCTTATGAAGGAGCAAGTTTGCTAATAAGTACAATAAAGAATAATTTTGGAATAGATGTAGATAAATATATAGCAGTTAGTTTTGAATCCTTTGAAAAAATAATAGATATATTAGGTGGCGTTGAAATTAATGTATCTGAAAAAGAAGTTAGCCAAATAAACGGTGTAAATAATTCAGGTATTCAAACTTTAAATGGTTCACAGGCACTAGCTTATAGTAGAATAAGATATATAGATAGTGCTTATGAAAGAGATAACAGACAAAGAACTGTTATAGAAGCTTTATATAATAAATTTGCAAATGGTTCTAGTGGTAATATTATGGATATAGCAAATGAAGTTCTTAGATACACTAAAACTAATATGGCTCCACTTGAAATAGTATCTATTGCAAATAAAGCTATAAAGATAAAAGATACTGACTTTGATCAAGTTGAATTTCCTTTTGAAGAAGCGAGAAACGGTCATATGATGAACAATGAAAAAGGTTGGGTAATCGAGTGGGATAAAGATTATAATAAAGATAAACTTAATAAGTTTATATATGATTATGCTAATTACAAAGAATCATATAATAATTAAAAAGATGTGTAAATTATTTTGAAATCTGTTATAATAGATTTATATAAGAAAAGCTTAGTGCGGGAACACTAAGCTTTTCTAGAACATTTATTTTGTTTTGGGACTATCAGATAAAAATTTAGAAAATATTTAAGAATTTAGCACTTATCTTGTGAGGAGGGAGTGCTTTTTTCTTTACCTTATAATTTGAATAGAGTTTAAACTCTTAGCCTTTAAATTTTTTATAAAACACCATAAAAGCATAGACTAAAACTTGAGTAAGTAGTAAAATTTAACAGTAAAATAAAATTTGGGGAGATGTAAAATTGAAAGAATTAATGGATTTATTTTGGACATTTTGTAGGATAGGTGGTCTTACATTTGGTGGAGGATATGCAATGTTACCTATGCTACAAAAAGAAGTTGTTGAAAATCGAAAATGGGCAACAGAACAGGAACTATTAGACTACTATGCAGTAGGTCAAGCAACACCTGGAATAATAGCAGTAAATACTGCAACTTTTGTAGGATACAAAGAAAAGGGAGTAATAGGAGCTATGTTTGCAACTTTTGGAGTTGTATTTCCTTCATTAGTTATAATAATGTCTATAGCAGGATTTATAGACAATTTTTCTGATTTAAAAGTCGTTCAACATGCTTTTTCTGGAATAAGAATAGCAGTTGGTGTACTTATACTTAACGCACTTATAAAACTTGTAAAAGGCTCTGTTAAGGATATACTTGGAATAATATTATTTGTAGCTACGTTTATAGCATCATCATTTTTAGATATATCTGTAGTTTATATTGTTATAGCTGCAGCGTTAATAGGAATTATAAGTGATTTTGTAAATAGAAAAAGGGGTATTAAGCAATGATTTATATAGTATTATTTTTGGAGTTTTTTAAGGTTGGATTATTTACTATAGGAGGAGGTTTAGCTTCTCTTCCGTTTTTATATGAGTTAGCAGAAAAATATACTTGGATTAATAACTCTATGATTGCTGATATGATAGCAATATCTCAATCAACCCCAGGACCTATTGGTATAAATATGGCTACATATGCAGGATTTAAGGCAGGAGGAATACTTGGAGGAATTGTTGCTACATTTGCTATAGTACTACCTTCATTTATTATAATTGTCATAGTTGCAAACTTTTTAAATAAATTTAAAAATAGTAAGTTAGTAGATAGTGCATTTAAAGGTTTAAGACCTGCTGTTACTGGACTTATTGCTGTTGCTTGGTTTGAGATTATAAAAATATCTATAATAAATGTAAGTAAGTTTTTACAAACTAATAAATTATTTGATGTAGTTATAAACTTTAAGGCTTTAATAATATTTTTAGTTATATTTTTCTTAACTAAAAAGTTTGATAAGCATCCTATAGTTTTTATAGGTATAGGAGCATTAGCAGGTATAGTATTTAAATTATAATTTTAAAATTAATTATTAGTTGAGATAATTAAGTATTTATACCATTTAGGATTAATGTTTGTATATTTAAATATTATTTTGTATACCAGATTTTAATAAAGCTAAAAAGAAGTTAAAGAGTTTGAATAATTTTTTATTATCTTCTAAAAATAATTGTATATGAATGATAGTGAATATTTTAATTTCTTGTAATAATATAGCTCGCTCGATTATAATCTATAAGTTTTCCTCCATGCTAAAAATTATCGCCAACGATATATCCTTGCTCTCGCTATGGATACATCCGTTGCTTAAAATGTTGGTTAAACTTATATTATTAACTTTTCTAATGGGTAATTTAAATATGAACTAAAGTATTGCTATTAGGTTATTTATAGGAGGTATAAAATGGATTTTAAAAATGATGGAATGATAGGTAATTTACCTAAAAATATAAATAAAGAAGTACCAACTCCAAATGCTGATGCAAAGAGAATAACAAAGCTTGTAAAGCATGATGGTGATGTTGTTGGGTATGAGTTATCAAATGGTCAAAGGGTAAGCAAGGATGAAGGAATACAAATGGCTAAAATGGGGGAAATAGCAGGTGTTGCTGTTGCTACTAGAAAAGGAAATGAATATTTAAGAAGCTTACCAGATGAAAATGAAAATAATAATTTAGGTAATTTACCTAGTATAACTGATTAATAAAAAAGGTCTAAGATATATTATTATCTTAGACCTTTTTTAAATGAAGTATTTTACAGGCACGTCACTTTAGAAAATGTAAATTGTTGGAGACAAGAGTAAAGCTAAATTTAATCATTTTTCATTTGCATCATTAAAAAATGAATCAATCCCCATGGAAAATTAGGTGAATTAGCTTGAGTTACACATTCAACATTAAGAATTAAAGAAGCATCTAACACTATATACTCAGGAGTTAAACCTTCTCTTACTTTATAACCCTTAATATTATTATTTTTTCTATCTATTTCAGTAACTAAAAAAGGAAATGAAGTTCTGTTTACACATTTACCATTTTCAAGTTTTGTACATTGAGTTATTCTAACCACTCCATTACAAGATTTTATCATATCAAATATTGTAGGTTTTTCTTCTGGTTTATTATCAGGTTTATTTGATTTTATACATTCTACTTTTAGTATTTGGTCAGCTTTTAATACTATATCTTCATATGGTTTATCATCTTTTAATACAGTTCCTTCTATAAAATCACAAGTTTTATATAATCTTTTTATTTGTATAACATTTGTCTTAGTATTCATACACTGTCCATCAATTCTTAAAGAGCAGTAAGTAATTTTTAATATTTTACTGTTACATTGTTCAATTGCTTGATAAATATCATAAGGATTTAATGTCTTTAAATTAAAGTCAGGTCTTACATAATAGCTCAAAATAATCCCTCCCCTTGGTAAAAGGTGTCTATATTATACTATGACAAAGATTTAGAAGAGTTACTTTTATTATCTATATTGACATTGGAATATAAAGGAAGTAAAATGTAATTACATGTGTATATACAGAAGAAAAGGGGGATTTTATGAACAGTAAGTTAAACACAAAAGAAGTTATTATGGCAGCATTACTATGTGCTATAGGAATTATGATACCAATGATTTCACCAATAAAGATAGTGCTTGAACCAGCATCATTTACATTGGCAAGCCATGTTGCAATATTTATAGCTATGTTTATATCAACAAAAGTGGCATTACTTGTTACAGTAGGAACAACTATAGGATTTTTTATAGGAGGTTTTCCGATAGTTGTAGTGGCAAGAGCATTAAGTCATTTAGTTTTTGTAATTCTTGGAATGAGTTTAATTAAAAATAAGGAAAGTATTACTATTAAAGGATCTTTAGGAAGTTCATTTATTATAGGAATGATTCATGGTATTTGCGAAGTCTTAGTTGTTATACCATTTTATTTTAATTCATCTTTATCTCCAGCATATTATGATAAAGGCTTTTTACAGGGAGTTATATTATTAGTAGGAGTAGGAACGGTTATACATAGTATGTTAGATTTCTCTTTATCAGTATATATATGGAACTTACTTCCAAAAGGATTTGTAAATAAAATAGGTAAAGAAGAAAAATTAGGTAAAGTGCAAAAAGTCTAGGATATCCTAGACTTTTTTTAGTGTAAATAATCTATGATATAAATCTTTGATAATTATCACCTTAAATTTTAACTAAAACATATGTATAAATTGCACGCTATTGTCATATGGATATATTTAGAATATAAAAATTAATACTTTACATATAACATAGGAGTGATAATTTGAAGATATTAATTATACATGGAAGTCCAAGAAGGGGTAACACGTGGAAAATACTAAACAAAGTTAAAGAAAAAATAAATGAAGAAATTGATGCAGATTATGAAATAATAGAACTTAGTAAAATGAAAATACCAATGTGTACGGGATGCTTTAACTGTATATTAAAAAGTGAAGAAAAATGCCCACACTATGAAAGTATAAAATATATAAATGATAAAATTACTTGGTGCGATGCAATGATAATAACATCTCCAGTATATTCACTTCAAATATCAGGTCAACTTAAAAACTTTATAGACCATATGTCATACAACTTTCATAGACCTAAATACTTTAATAAAAAAGCACTTATAATAACTACAACAGGAGGCGTTAGGGCTAAAGAAATTGCTAATTATATAAAGGAAGTACTTACATTTTGGGGAATAAATACTACTTATAAATTACCAATAGTATATAGAGATAATAATTTAGAAAAATATGATAAGCAAATTGATAAAGTATTAAGTAAATTTATATATACCTTAAAAAATGAAAAAATTAAAGCTCCTACTTTTAAAACTGTTGCAAGTTACAATTCATTTAGGAGTATGTCTACAACATTTTATACTAAAGGAAATCCAGACTATGATTATTGGAAAAATAGTGAACTTTATAAATATCCATATCATCCAGATGTAAATATAGGCAAGGTAAAGAGCGTATTTGGGAATACACTTTACAAAGTTATTTCAAAACGAATGAAAAATAATAAGGATATGAAATATAACGAAAGAAAAATTAAAATTATAAAACGACTGCCTAAAGAAGAGGGAGTTAACTTATAGTGAGTTTAAAGACCTTATAGAAAATTATTTTGTAAAAGATTATGAAGAATTGGAAGATGATTATTACTTAGTGAAGGTTATAAGACCATCTAAGTGTAAGCAAGAGATGTATACTGATTATATAAGAATAATTAAATAAAGGATATAGTAAAAATAAACTTAGGAAATTTACAATCTAATTTATAATTCCTAAGTTTATTTTTATGTAGATAAATTGATAAAATATTTAATTTTATTATCATTTTAAATTATACCTAATTATAGCTTTTTCCTTTAAATACTATATATAGTATTTGAGTATAAAAATACAAAATAAAAATACAATATATTGTGTCAGGATAAAATTTAAAAGAATATAATAATATAGGATAATTTGACAAAAATGATGATAAGAGGTGTGTTTATGATAAAACTTGAAAAAAGAGATGGCACTTATGAAGTTTTTGACAAAAACAAAATAATAAATGCCATTTACAAGTCAACTATAAACAGCAAATATGGAATAGACAAAAATTTAGGGAAAAAAATAGCTGATAATATAGAAAAAATGGTTAATGAAAATAAGATAAACCTTACAGTTGAAGATATACAAGACAATGTTGAGGTTTTACTTATGGAATCTAATAGAAAAGATGTAGCTAAAAATTACATTTTATATAGAGAAAAAAGATCAGACATAAGAAAATCTAAATGGCAAATGGATGAACTTCAAAAATCTATTTGGGCTAATAAATATCAATATAACAATGAAACCTTTAATGAATGGATAGAGAGAGTATCTGGAGGAAATAAAAAAATAGCAAAATTAATAAGAGAGAGAAAATTCTTGTTTGCAGGAAGAATACTTGCAAATAGAGGATTACCTAAAGACGGCATAAAAGTAACTTATTCAAACTGCTATGTATTAAGTCCTCCACAAGATAACTTAGAAAGTATATTTGATACAGCAAAATATTTGGCAAGAACATTTAGTTATGGTGGAGGGGTAGGTATTGATATATCAAATCTAAGACCAAGAGGAGCACTAGTTCACAACTCTGCAAAAACTACTACAGGTGCTGTATCATTTATGGATCTTTACTCTATGACAACAGGGCTTATAGGTCAAAGAGGAAGACGTGGAGCTTTAATGATATCTATGGATGTAAATCACCCAGATATAGAAGAGTTTATAGATTTAAAAACTGATTTAGAAAAAGTAACTAAGGCAAACATATCAGTTAAAATAAATGATGAGTTTATGAAAGCAGTTTTAAATAAATCTATGTATGAATGTAAGTTTAAAGTAAAAGCTGACGGAGAAGAAATAGTAAAAGAAGTTGATGCATATAAGCTATTTATGAAGCTTATAACTAACAACTGGGACTTTGCAGAACCTGGAATACTATTTTGGGACAACATAGAAAAAAATCACTTATTAAGTGAAGATAAAAACTTTAAATATGCTGGAGTTAACCCTTGTGCAGAAGAACCACTTCCAGCAGGTGGAAGTTGCTTACTAGGATCTATAAACTTATCAGAGTTTGTAATTGCTCCATTTACAGAACATGCTATGTTTGATAAAGCTAAATTTAAATCATGTGTCAGAGATTGTGTAGTTGGATTAAATGAAGTACTAGAAGAAGGATTAGACCTTCACCCACTAAAAGAACAAAGAGAAAGTGTATCAAAATACAGACAAATAGGTCTTGGTGTTATGGGTATTGCAGATATGCTTATAAAGCTTAATATAAGATATGGATCAGATGAAGCTATTAAATTATGTGAAGAACTATCAAATATAATGTTAAATGAAGCAGTAAAACAATCAGCATTTCTAGCTAAAGAATATGGAACTTATGAAAAATATAATGAAAAGGCTTTATTTAAATCAAGTTTCTTTATAAATAATGTAAAAGAAGATGTAAAGGATTTAGTAAAAAAATATGGACTTAGAAATTCACAACTTCTTACAATACCACCAACAGGGTCAATATCAACAATGCTTGGAGTAAGTGGTGGAATCGAGCCAATGTTTAATTTATCTTACTTTAGAAAAACAGAAAGCTTACACAATGAAGATGTATACTATAAAGTATATACTCCTATAGTAAAAGAGTATATGGATATAAATGAAATAACTAATGAAGAAGATTTAGGCGATATATTTGTAACTGCTATGAACTTAAAACCAGAAGAAAGAATAAAAATGCAAAAGGCATGGCAAATAAATATAGATGCTTCAATATCATCAACAATAAATCTTCCATATGAAGCAACCGTTGAAGATGTTTACAATATATATGTAAGTGCATGGAAAAATAATTTAAAAGGAATAACAATATATCGTGATGGATGCAAAAGAAGTGGAGTACTTTTAAATGAAAAACCTAAAGAAAATAAAAAAGATAATTCATATGAAGAAATAGAGAAAGAAGAAAAAATAAATGAAGAAGAAACAGAAAAATTTGTATGTCCAGAGTGTGGCAATGAATCTATAATACCTACTGGTGGATGTGGAATATGTCTACAATGTGGATATAGTAAATGTAATTAAAGGAAGGAATATATTTATTAAATTTACAAATACTATTGATGATAAACTTAAACAGGAGGAAAGCTATGAAAGCAAATAAAATGGTAGTTGCAGCATTATCATTAGCATTATCCTTATCAATGGTAGCTTGTAATAAAAAAGAAAATACACCAGCAAATGGTGATAAAACAACAACAGAACAAAATACTGCAGATACTACAAATAATGCAAACAATGATTATGTAGAAAAATACTCAAGATTTTATGGAGATACTTTAGGTAATTTAGGTAATTACAGAATGTATGAAACACCAGAAGCTACAACTGAGTACTACAAAACTAATCAATACCCAGGAAATGAAAAATACGTAGAAGAATTAAAAGCAGCATACAAAGATTCAAGAGATAAAATACAAACATTTGTTGATGATTTAAAAAATGATGCAAAAACAGATGATAAAGAAATTTCAGATATGAATCAAAAGTTAATAGCTGAAGGTGAAAAAACTATATCAAATATAGATGCTAGATTAAAGAATTTAGACAACTTACCTAAGGATATATATAGTAAATCACAAGATGACTTTATAAGAGCAGTTGATGAAGCTACAAAAGTAAAAGATAATACAACAAATGACTTTAACAACTTATTAGATAAAATGAATAAAGCTTTAGGAATAAATCCAAATGCAATGCAAAACCCAGGTACAATGAGCAATACAAATAAAAATACAAACACAGATACTAAAAAATAAATATATATAAGCCTACAAAAATAATATTTTTGTAGGCTTTTTTATTAAATTTAAATAATAAAAAATTTTAGGGTTAAGTAATAATTGTATAAAATAACCTTAATACAAAATATAGAAAACTAAACTTTTAATCATATCATAATCATAAGATTTAATTCATATTAATACATTTATAGTATAATTTAAAAACATAAACTTGATAGGGGGAAAATCAATTTATGAAAAAATTAAAGATAACAGAAACATCATTAAGGGATGGACATCAGTCATTAATAGCAACAAGACTAAAAACCAATGAGATAATACCAATACTTGAAACTATGGACCAAGTAGGATATTATGCAATGGAAGTTTGGGGTGGAGCTACATTTGATGCATGTATACGCTTTTTAAACGAAGACCCATGGGAAAGATTAAGACTAATAAGAAAGCATGTTAAAAATACTAAGCTTCAAATGCTTTTAAGAGGTCAAAACTTATTAGGATATAGAAACTATGCAGATGATACTGTAGAAAAGTTCATTGAATTATCTATAAAAAATGGTATCGATATAATAAGAGTATTTGATGCATTAAATGATGTTAGAAATTTAGAAGCTTCAATTAAATCTATAAAAAAATACAATGGTCACTGCCAATGTGCAATATCATATACTACAAGTCCAATACATACACCAGAGTATTACTTAGAATTAATAAAAACTATGGAATCTATGGGTGCAGACTCTATATGTATAAAAGATATGGCAGGAGTTTTAACTCCATATAAAGCTTATGATTTAGTAAAACGTATAAAAGAAATGACAGACATTCCTATAGATCTTCATACTCACTGTACAGGTGGAATTGCAGATATGATATATATGAAGGCTGTTGAAGCAGGTGTTGATATAATAGATACAGCAATATCACCATTTAGTGGTGGAACAAGTCAACCTCCAACAGAATCACTTTCTTTAACATTTTCTGAAATGGAAAGAAATCCAGGTCTTGATATGGAAAAATTACTACAAGTCGCAGAATATTTCAAACCAATAAGAGATAAATATATGTCTGATAAAATATTAAATCCAAAAGTACTATTAACAGAACCACAAACCTTAAAATACCAAGTACCAGGAGGTATGCTATCTAATCTTTTATCACAATTAAAACAGCAAAATGCAGAAGATAAATATGAAGATGTTTTAAAAGAAGTTCCAAGAGTTAGAAAAGACTTAGGATATCCTCCACTTGTTACACCAATGAGTCAAATGGTTGGGACTCAAGCTTTATTTAATGTGTTAACAGGTGAAAGATATAAATTAGTTCCAAAAGAAATAAAAGACTATGTAAGAGGTAACTACGGTAAATCACCAGCTCCTATAAGTGATGAATTTAGAAAAAAAATAATAGGAGATGAAGAGGTAATAACTGTAAGACCTGCAGATTTAATAGAGCCTGAATTTGAAAAAATGAAAAAAGAAGCAGGGGACTTAGCTAAAACTGATGAAGATGTATTAGCTGTTGCACTATTTCCACAAGTTGCTCCTAAGTTTTTAGAAAATAAATATAATAAAAAGCCTGTAGAAGAAGATAATAAGATTAAATTTATAAATGTAACTATGTAGAAAATAGGTGATAATATGGGTGAAAATTTAAATTTAATGCAAGCTTTATATGTAACAATATCAAGTATGGCAATGGTGTTTTTAATATTATTAGTAATTTCAGGAATACTTAGCTTATTTAAACATATCTTTAAAAATGAAAATAATATAAAAAAACCTAATGCTAACAACACATGTAGAGATTTTGTTAATAACAATTCAGTAGAAGATAATTTTGAAATTGATGAAGAAGAAAAAATAGTAGTAGCATTAGCAGCATCTATAATGGCAGGAGATGGTATACCAAATCCTAATCTTCATATAAAAAGAATAACAAGAATATCATAGTGAATTTAAAATATATAAATAAAAACTAAGATAATAGATATCTTAAAAATTAAAATATAGGGGGATTTTAAAATGAGTTCTAAAACATATCATATAAAATTAAATGGAAAAGTATATGAAGTAGAAATAGAAGAAGTAAAAGAAGGTCAAAATGTAGCAGCTACATCTACACCAAAAGAAGAGCCACAACAAGAAGTTAAAAAAGCACAACCAGTAAGTAGTGGAGAGTCTATAACTGCTCCAATGCCTGGAACAATAACAAATATATTAGTAAAAGAGGGAGATAACGTTAAAAAAGGTCAAGTATTAGCTATACTTGAAGCTATGAAGATGGAAAATGAAATAGTAGCACCACATGATGGAGCAGTAAAAGCTATATCTGTAGATAAAGGTCAAAATGTAAATCCAGGTGAGATATTACTTAAAATGGCTTAGTCTATAGGTAAAGGGGGATTTTACTATGGGAGAGATGATAAATAGTTTCATATTAGAATCAGGTTTTGCTAATATGGGCATTAAAAGTATAATAATGATATTAATAGCTTGTGTATTTTTATACTTAGCTATAAAAAAAGGATACGAACCATACTTATTAATACCAATTTCAGTTGGTATGTTACTTGCAAATATGCCAGGAGCAGATTTAATGAAAGCTCCAACTGATGGAGAACTAGGTGGACTTTTATATTATTTATATCAAGGGGTTAACTTAGGTATTTTTCCACCAGTAATTTTCTTATGTATAGGGGCAAGTACAGACTTTGGACCAATGATTGCAAACCCTAAAACAATGCTACTTGGGGCAGCAGCTCAATTTGGTATATTCTTTGCATTTTTAGGAGCAATACTTCTTGGATTTAATGGGCTTGAAGCAGCTTCAATAGGTATAATAGGTGGAGCTGATGGACCAACAGCAATACAACTTACATCAAAATTAGCACCACATATGCTAGGAACTATAGCACTTGCAGCATATTCATATATGGCTTTAGTTCCAGTTATACAACCACCAATAATAAGAGCATTAACAACTAAAGAAGAAAGAGCTATAAAAATGGAACAATTAAGACCAGTTTCAAAAACTGAAAAAATAGTATTTCCTATAGTTGCTATGATAATAGTTATAGGACTTTTACCTACAGCAGCCCCACTTATAGGAATGCTAATGTTCGGTAACCTATTAAAAGAAAGTGGAGTAGTTCCGAAGCTAGTTGAAACAGCACAAAATTCATTAATGTATATAGTAACAATATTTTTAGGTCTTACAGTAGGTGCTACTGCTAATGCAGAGACTTTTTTAACACTTCAAACTTTAGGAGTTACAGCTATGGGACTTGTAGCGTTCTCTGTAGGTACAGCATCAGGAGTACTATTTGGAAAAATTATGTGTAAGGCAACTGGTGGTAAAGTTAATCCAATGATAGGTGCAGCTGGGGTTTCGGCAGTTCCTATGGCAGCGAGAGTTGTTCAAAAGGTTGGGCAAGAAGAAAATCCATCAAATTTCTTACTTATGCATGCAATGGGACCTAATGTTTCTGGAGTTATAGGTTCTGCAGTAGTTGCAGGAATACTTTTAAAATTCTTTATGTAGAAGATAAAAGCTATCCAATTAGGATGGCTTTTTTTATGTATAAGGAAAATGATATAAAATTTTGTAGAGAACCTATGAATAGAATAGGTATCAATAATTTTAGAAGCGAAAAAAGATATTTTGAAATGATTTGCCACAAAGTAGTTTAAGCAATGGATATTATCAAAATATTTATAAAGCGAAGTGAATTTTTATAAACTATAGTTTTAGGATATAATAGTTCATATAGCATTCTTATAAAGAGGTGATAATTTGGATAAGAATTTTTTAAAAAATGATGGACTTTATGTAGCTAAAAATATACTTGGAAAGTTTTTAATAAGAAAATATGATAATTATCAAGTTGTAACTAAAATAGTTGAAACAGAAGGGTATATGGGAATAAAAGATAAAGCAGCGCATGTATATAATGATAAAAAAACTGACAGAACAAAGCCACTATACTTAGAAGGTGGTCATATATATGTATACTTAATATACGGGATGTATCATTGTTTAAATATATCAGCCAATGTTGAAAATGTACCAGAATGTGTGTTAATAAGGGCAGTAGAACCTATAATAGGATTTGATAAAATAGCATTTAATAGATATAAAAAAGATTATGATGAATTAACTAACTACCAAAAGAAGAATATAACAAATGGTCCTGGAAAGCTTTGTATGGCACTAGAAATAGATAGAAGTTTTAATAGTCAGTATATATTAGATAGTGATCTTTATATAAGTGATTTTTACATAGATGAAAATGGAGAAAAAGTATTTGCTGATAATGATTTTGAAGTAGTGGAATCTAAAAGGATAAATATAGATTATGCTGAGGAAGCTAAAGATTATTTGTGGAGATATTATATAAAAGGTAATAAATATGTGTCTGTAAAATAAATAAAAAGACTTTATATGTTACAGAACTTGTAAACTGATATATAGTATGATTATAAAAATATACATTTATAATTGATATATATTGGGAAAATTTAAATTAGAAGGCTAAGTATGGAGAATAATGTAGAAGGATTTACAAAGAGATTTGATAAAAAAGAGACATATTTTACTTTGTGGTAAATGATGATAAAGGAAGTTATTTAACAGTAAAAGGATTATTAGGATAAGAAACAGATAAAAAACTTGGGAAGATGCAGAAAGATACATACAATCTTTCAATGTAGATGAAATTACATATTGTAAGCTTATTACATTAGATGAGTTTGAAGAACATTTTAAGAAATTACGGGCTATATACTTACAAAGTCTTAAAAGTTTAAGTAAAGAAAGAGATGTTTTATGTGAAATAGAAAAATACATAGAAAATAATAAGATAGAATCATATCATAAGTTTGAAGAAGTAAATCAAGAATTTGAACAAATAGAGTTAGAAGTTAATAAATATGGATGCAAAAAATATATATAGATATAAAGGAAAGAGCAGTTAATAGAAGGTTTGAAAAAGAATTATTTAAGTAATTTGAATCAAATTTTAGAATAACTTTAATAATAGATGAGTTAACTCAAGAACAGAAAATAGGAATAGTAAATAAAAATGAAAGTTTTATATTGTCATATCAGGAATAGATAATATAGATTTTAAATAAGATACAATAGTATATAAAATATTATCCCTTATTTAATTATAACTATACTTAAAATTTAAGTATAGTTATAATTAAGATATACAGCTTATTCATCGTAATCAATTTCAAGTTGTTCCGGAATATTGAACGCTCTATTGAAAAGTATATTAAAGTCTTTCCAATCTTTTGATGCTTGCATCAAGGTTATTACTTTTAATAAATGATTTTTTAGGTGATCATTACCTATATCCTCTGTCAAAAACTGGTGATGCTTATGTTTTCTTTGACCGGGTTTTATAGTTGGATTGACTTTTTGAAGTTCTTCTTTTACTCCAGGAGGTAGTAAATCATAAACATACTTATTTGTATATGTACCTACAATACCTGGTCTTTTTGCATTTGGTCTAGGGTAGGTCCAATTTTTTAATCTAAACATTTGTTTATAAAATTCATCAGGGAATCTTTTAGTCCAAGGTAATAACTCTTTAGAAATATACATAGATAATATTTTTTGAAGTTCATCACGATCTCTATCATATTGATATCCTGTAGCTTCATCAACTAATGCTACAATACCTATTTTAGATAAACTTCTTACTAAAATTTCACTTGCTATAGCTAAACCTTGTTGCTGAGAAGTCAATTTATTATCAATTCTTGCTTGTAAATATACATCACATATAAGAGGAATTATTTCAGCTGGATAACCTTCTACAATTCTTCCATTTTTAGTCTTATATTTTATTGTATTTATAAGCATATCTTCTAATTCATTTGTAATATATTCAGATAGATTTTTGGCATCAATAAAACTTGGTAGATTAGGTTTAGATGGAACTCGTATCTCATCTTTTTTTCTACCACGCTTTGTACGTCCAAAAGCTTTAAACACAGTACTTTTATTTATTATTCTTGAACCATTTTCTAATACTGCACAATTCAGTTCTTTTTCACCTATTTTTATAATACCAAAATGTGTTGCTTTTAATATATTATTTTCATTTAATTCCAAGTTAACACCATCCTTTATTTTATTTTGATAAGTAAAATATTACTTAATATTTCTTCATTAGATGAATTAGATGTAATAAGACTCATTATTTCTATTTTGAAATTTATATAGTTTGTGGTGGTCGGCTTATGCCGACTAACCATCAGTCGCCCTTTGCTTGTAATCAGAGGGCGAAGGGCTCCTCCGTTTTCTTATTTTTCTAAATCTTTATCTATTCTTGTTCGTTTATGAGCCCTACTCTTGGAGAGTGCCGCTTCGCGGCTGCTAAAGGGCCACAAA
>OLRT01000532.1_pt1 | contig 29618 bp, 35 predicted proteins | sample 1672021 | NCBI WGS metagenome assembly OLRT01 (sample SAMEA3136637, study PRJEB25190) | human gut metagenome | reverse complement strand
TAACATTTTTGGGCAAGCGAAAACAGAGTGCAGAAAGAACGGCACTCAAGGAATTTATTTTCATAAGGAATTCCAAGTGTGGAGGAGCACATTCTATGTCACAAAGGGGCGTATATGGGAAAGAGCGGGATAACGCGGGATAGGACGGGAAAACCGTGGTATCATCGGAACTTAAAGAGATAAATATAAAATAAATATATAAAAACAACCATGCGCGCGTTCTGTGTCACATGGGAGCGGAGAGCAGTCGGAAACGGCTGCTTTTTTCTGTTTTGGTGGGTTTTGAACGCCGAGCGTCAAACGGCGTTAAACGCGCGTTTTTTGTTGTACAGGTAAAAGAAAAGCGGCAGGCAGTATCAGGCGGGCGTTTGAACGGAGGGGTGGGTGCGTGGGCGCAGGCTGGGTGCAGCGATGAAAACGACGAAAAATCAAGGAATAATTAAAAAAACGCGCCATAAAGCGCGAAAAGATTGATTGGAAATCGAGAAATGAATAAATATGCATGGATGCAAGAAATTATTCATTTCTTGATTGGTGGATGATATAAACAATTTTCTGGGCAGCTTTTATCTCGCTGAGAGGGTAGAACATAGGGCTGTAATTCGTATTGATAGAGTGAAGTTCCACTTCATCATCATACCGATAGAATTTCTTAATGGTATATTCATCTTCATATCCAGAGCTTTCGACCCGAACAAGTGAAAGCTCGCCCTGACAAGGTGTGCTATCTATTTCTGCAATGACATAATCGCCATTCTGGATCAGCGGCACCATGCTGTCGCCCTTTGCTTTAATGATGATATACCGCTGAGAATCAATATACTTTTGCGGGACAGTAACGCTTTCGTCATCGACGGTCGAATAAAGCGGAGAACCAGCAGCTGCAAGACCGTTGACTTCTCGCTTATAGGAGTTGGAGCTTTGCTGCTGCTGGGCGGAATGATGCCCAGCGCGCAACGATCCCGTTAGTGCAGAAACAGCTTGCCGTTCGTAATCTTCTAGGCGACGGTAATCGCAAAGAAGGGAATATTCGTTGTCAGATAAAGTTGTGGAGTGTGTGCTATTTGGCTCTGAAAAGAACTCTGAAAACGACATACCGAGAATCGTGCAGATTTTTTCTAGTGCATCAAGAGAAGGACGCCTTTTATTTAGGCAAATCGTGCTTATATGTTCTTTCGTCATACCTAAAGCATCGGCAAGTTCCTTCTGAGTCATGCCTCGCTGTTTCAGCGCCGCTCGAAGGTAGGAGCCTATTTCGCACATATTTACCTCCATAAAATAGAACTGTCAGGATTATTATGAACCCCCTTAGACCAAAAATCAAGAGCAAAAAATAGAGCTATGAGCTTTTATTTTTTTATTGACAAGTAGAACTGAAACAGCTATAATTGTGTCAGAAAATAAAACTGACTGTTTTATTCAGGGGGGCGATGAAATGAAACTCCGAGATTTGCGAAAAGCAAAGCGCCTTACTCAAGCGGAACTTGCTTCTCGTGCGGGAGTTACACAGCCTTACATTGGGGCTTTGGAACGCGGCGAAAAGAAGAATCCGAGCGTAGTCGTCGTAAAGGGATTGGCTAAAGGGTTAGGCGTTAGCATAGCCAGAGTGCTTGAAGCACTTGATGAGGCGGTGTGACGATGGAACAACGCATTAGTACAACAACAGCTTCAAGACTGTTGAGGGTTAGTAAATCAACAATTCAGCGCCAGATTAAGGCTGGAAACCTCAAAGCAGAAATGCAAAAGGTTAGTCAGGGCGGCGGCAACTGCGGCATGAGCAACATGATTCCCGTCAGCGAAGTGCTTCAGCAGCTCGATACCCAAGGACGGCTCCTCTGGTACGAGAGCCAGAGCGGACTATCCACCCAAGTTTCTGCCGCAGACCTTGCGACGTACAAGGAAGCCTTCGGCGAGGAAGGGCTGACCGAGCTGGCGAACCGCCAGCAGGCGGTGATGGCGCTGGACGGCATCCTGAACAGCGGCGAGCGGGGCAGGACGGCGGCGATGGACGCGCTGGCGGGGACGCTGGGCGTGACGAGCCGGACGCTGCGGCGTTGGCACGCGGCATACAAGGAGCGCGGGCTGGCGGCGATCATGGACAAGGTGGAGCGCAGGGACAAGGGGCAGAGCCGGACGTGCTGCCAGTTGGCGCGGGACTTCATCGAGGCGCAGATGTGCGACAATCGGAAGTTTCCGCAGACGCTGGTGCTGGAGCGCCTGCGGGAGCGGGCAGCGGAATACGGCGAAAATGCCTGCAACTGCTGCGTGTACTGCGACGGATCGGACGCGCGGCAGGCGCTCAGACCGGCAGACAGGGAGAAATACCCCATCTGCACCATGGCAAGCGGCTCGATGATGATTCCGGCGAATCGCCACGCGGTCAACCGCATCGTGGAAACGATGGACAAAGCGCAGATGACGTTCGCCCGTTACGGTAAGCGGGCTTGGGAAGCGGCGTACATGCAGAAAACCAAGCGAAGCAAACCGACGATGACCAACGAAGTCTGGTTCGGCGACCATCACAAGATCGACCTGTTTGTGCTGGACGAGAATGACAATCTGGTGCGCCCGTGGATGACGGCTTGGATGGACGCTTGTTCCAAGAAATTCGTCGGCTGGGAGCTGACACTTGAACCGAACAGCGACACAGTTGCCGACAGCTTCTGCCGGGCGGCGGTGTATACGAAGGGCAGCGACGTTCACGGCTTGCCGCGCTACATCTACATCGACAACGGCAAGGATTACCGCAGCCATCGGTTCGAGGGCGAAACGCTGGTGGAAACCGATCTGGGCTGCCTGAACGCAGAATTTTCCGAAAAGGAAGGCTTGCTTCGGGCACTGGGCGTGGGCGTACACCACGCGCTGCCGTATCGCGGCTGGTCGAAGGATGTGGAACGCGCCTTCGGCACACTGGAAGATTTTGTCCGCGAGTTCCCCGGCTGGTGCGGCGATTCGCCGGAGGAAAGACCCGAAGATAACGGGCGCATTCTCCGCAGGATGAAGGAACGCGGCGAGCTGATGACCTTTGAGACCTTTGCCAAGTGCTTCGCGGAGAAGCTGCTGCCCAAGTACGAAAACCACATCGGCGAGGACGGGCTTTCGCCCGATCAGCGGTACCGCCAAGCGGAAAAAGCGCGGGCGGATACGCCGGACTGGGCGACGATGGCGATCTTCAAAAGCCAAAGCACAAAGCGCGTGGTCACGACGCAGGGCGTGCGGCTCAACAACCAGCTTTTCTGGCATCCCGAAATGGCGGATATCATCAAGGAACAGGTCACGATCTACTACAACCGGGGATACAACCCCAGCGTGTCGGTTTTTGCTGGCGGACACTTCGTCTGCGAGGCAGAGCCGGTCGAGCTGATGGCGCTGATCGACCCGGACGAGGAAAGGGTGGCGGCGCACATGGCAGACCAGAAGCGGCAGCAGCGGAAGGTCACGGACAGGCTGGCGTATATCCGGCAATCCACGAAACGGATTACCAGAGAGGCATACGCCGAAGAGATTGACGAACAGCGCCAGCGCATGGCGACGGTCACGTCGCTGGAAGCGGCGCGGGCGGGCAAAGCCAAGCAGCAGGTAGCGGACAAGGCGGCGGGGCGGCGCAAGGCTGCATCCGCAGGCGAAAACGCGGTGCGCAGCATGATTGCCGCGAACGGCGAAAAGCTGCTCAAACAAAGCGCGCGTTAAGTGTCACAAAACGGGAGGAAGCATGGAAAAGAAGAAAAAGGCGAAACCGATGACGGCAAGAGAGAAAAAGGAACGCGCGAAAATTCGGAAGGACTTGCGCGAACGGGGAATTTTGCCGCCGAAGAAAAAGCCGTTGAACCGCAAAGTGTTTGCGGAGCGGGCAAAAGAAGCCCTCAAAAAACAGGCTGGCTACACTTTGAACCTGTACCTGCACTGGGCGCTGCTGGAAATGCTGGAAAAACAGGATTACAGCAGACCGGGGGCAATCGTGTACAGCCAAGAAGCGGTTGGAGCGGCGAAAGTTGTGCTGCTGGCGGTCAGACGCATGGAGTTCGAGGAGGAGAAAGCCGGGCAGCGTTTCACAAACGGAGAGCTGTATGAGGCAATCAAAGATATCTACGAGGCGTAAGCCCAAGGTCCAATCCCGTGAAAGCCGGGATCGTCCCCGAAAGGGGGCGCGACGCTCACAGCTTTAGCTGAACAAAGGAGGTTTTCAAATGGATGCGTTGATGGGGCTTGCGCTGTTTGGCGCAGGCATGACGGCGGGCGGCGGCCTGATCGTCAGCTACTATAAATCGCTCAAGGGCGTACAGGACAGCGAGCGCAAAATTGCGGCGCGGAACATGGATGCGGCGAGACGCTACAACGAAGCGATGCGCCTTGAGCTGGACAACAAGACGGACTGCCTGAACCGCCTTGAATTGAAGCGCCAGCTGGAAGCAAGCTGGTGCGACGGGTACGAAGCCGGGATGCGCGAAGGTATGCGCGGCGTAACGGTCGGCGATGTGGTGACATTTACCCGCCTGCGCAGAGCGCGGGACAATCGGGCATCCAACGAGTAAGCAAGGAGGAAACACAGATGGAAGCAAGAGAGATTATGGCACGGCGCGCGCCGTCGCTGGAAGAACGCATCAACGCCCTGCGGGATAAGGGCGTGATCATCGGCGGGACGACCTACCGCTACAACTTCGCGCAGATCAGCGCGGCGACCGGCGTAAGCCGCAGCATGATCAGCATGTTCGCCAACGGCAACATCCGCATCAAGCCGGAGCAGCAGAAGATTCTGGAGGATTGGGTCAGCGACATCGAGCGTCAGGCACAGGAGGAAGCCATCGAAACGGGCACAGTCGAGGAAATGCCCGCTCCCGCGCCGCAGACCTTCAAGCGCAGTATCGAGCTGTACCAGACCCACGAGTTCACCGAGGCGCTTGGCTTGCTGGAATGGACGCGGGACAACCGGAAGATGTGCGTCATGGTCGGATATCCGGGCATCGGCAAAACGACGGTCATCCGCGAGTTCGCCAAGCGCGTGCCGGATGTGCATGTCATCGTCTGCCGCTCTACGATGCGGATGCGCGACCTGCTGGACAGCATCGCGGAGAGCATCGGCGTAAGCGCCAGCGGAAGCAACGACGAGCGGGTGCGCCGCATCCAGCGCGAGCTGGCGGCGAACCGCGACACGATGCTGATTTTCGACGAAGCCGACCACCTGTACGGCTGGGACGTGAAGAAATTCGAGATTATCCGCCAGCTCTGGGACGAAACGAACACGCCCATCGTGCTGGTCGGACCGCCGAGACTGGAGGAAATCCTGACCCACGGAAGCGGACGGTCGAACCTGTCCCAGCTTTACCGGCGCAAATACGAAATCAAGCTGACCGGCATCAAGCCCGACGAAGTGCGCGCCATCCTCGCGCAGTACGACGTGGAGCCGCGCGTGGCGGCGGAGCTGACGCTGATCGCGACCGATACCCGGCACGGCGGCATGGGCAACTTCATCGAAATCTTTGGCATGTGCCTTGAAGCGGCGGCGGGCGGTACGGTCACGCAGGAGATTCTCGCGGGCGCAAAGTGCTACAAATTGCAGGGCTAAGAAGGGGGTGTAAGGATGTTGACGGTCAAGCAAAACGGCGGGCTGCTCATCGTCCGCGACAGCGAGGGGCGCATGGTGCGCAAGCTCAACGCCGTAGCGGCGGCGAAGGATTGGCTCAAGCTGGGAACCGCCGAGTTTTACAAGAAATACGGCTTCCGCTTCCAGCCGCGAGGCAGTACGCTGGCAGAAGCGACGAGGCAGATGGGACAATGAACGACAGACCGCCAGACCCGGCTTATCGCAAGATAAGCTATGACCCGTGCAAGCCGGGTGCGCCTCCCGCGTGGAGGTGCGGCGCTTATGGTCAAGGAGGTGAACATGGATACATCGAGCACAATCAAGCGTCTGCTGGGCGAGTATGAGAAGATCCGAACGGAAAACCAGCGGGAAGGACAGCGGCGCGAGCGGGAGATTCGTCAGGGTTTCCCGGCTATCGCGGCGCTGCTGGACGAGCGGCGCGACCGTCTGACCGGCTCCATCCGCACGGCGCTGCAAGGGCGCGCCGTGGACGCGGAGAACCTGCAAACCGGAATGCGAGAGCTGAACGGCAGGATTCGCGCCGAGCTGACGAAAGCCGGATACCCGGAGGATTATTTGCAGCCCATCTACCGCTGCCCGATCTGCCGGGATACCGGGTATGTCGGCGAACCGGTACATGAGCTTTGCGCCTGCATGAAGCAGCGCATCATGGACGCGGAGAACGCCGGAGAACACAAGGGCGGGCTGGGCAGGCACAGCTTTGCGCAGTTCGACCTGAATGTTTTCCCGGATGTTTCGATTCCCGGTGAAAAGCGCAGCCAGCGCGACCACATGCGGCTGATCCTGCGGGCGGCGCAGAGATACGCGGAGGATTTCCCGGACAACGAAAAGCCGAATCTGATTTTCTTCGGCGCGGCGGGGCTGGGCAAGACCTTCGTTGCCGACTGCATTGCGCAGCGCATCATGGAGCGCGCCTATCTGGTGCGCCGGGTGACGGCGTACAGGCTTTGCGAAATCATGCGCAAGAATCAGTTCGACGGCAGCGAAGCGCGCGCCGTGGAGGGCGTGATGGACTGTGACCTGCTCTTTATTGATGACTTGGGAACGGAGCCGCAGACGAGGAACACGAGCGGCTATCTGTTTCAGGTTATCAACGAGCGGAACATGAACGACCGACACACCATTATCAGCACAAACCTGAACCCGGAAAGGATGGAGGGCATGTACGAGCAGCGCGTCGCATCCCGATTGATGGACGTATCCCGCACGACGGCAATCCGCTTTTACGGGGAGGACTTACGACTTAGAAAGTGAGGCACAACATGGCAAGAAGGAAAGTGATCTGCGCGCTCCAGCTGGAAAACTGGCAGCAGGCGGACGACGCGCTGCGGCAGATTGGCGAGGACCGACGCGATTTGGCAGCCATCGAAAACGTGATGAACGAGCGCATCGCCGATGCCAAGGCGGACGCGGAAGCGAAGGGCAGACCCATCAAGGATCACATTGCGATGCTCGAACAGGCGCTGCGCGAGTTCGCGATGCTGCACCGGGCAGACCTCGGCAAAGCCAAGAGCCGGACGCTCACGTTTGGCAAGGTCGGGTTCAGACAGAGCACCCGCCTGACCCTGCCGCGCGGCGTAGAGAAGGTCAAGACCATCATCGAAGAACTGCTGCGGCGAGGGATGAAGGAGTGCGTGGTCTACCCGGAGCCGAAGATCGACAAGGACGCGCTGAAAAAATACAGCGCGGGCGAGATTGCCGAGGTCGGCGCGAAGCTGGAGGTCGAGGATGTTTTCGGCTATGACGTGGATGAAGAAGCACTGGGGCAGCAATAAGGAGGCGGCGGGTATGGCGTTGAAAGTAACGAGTGCCCAGCTTAAAGCCATCTTCGCGTTGAGCCGAAAGCTGGGGATGGACATGGAGGATCTGCACGGTATGGCGTACCGTATCAGCGGCACGGACAGCCTGCGCACCCTGTCCGGCAGGGAAGCCGGGCGGATGATTGAGGAGCTGAAAACGCGCTGCGGTCAACCTGCAATCAAGGTGGGCGGCGGCGCGGGGCGGGCGACGGAAGCCCAGCAGCGGAAGATATTCCGGCTGACCTGCGAATTGGGCTGGAACGACCAGCCGGAACGACTGCGCGGGTATATCCGGCGCATGTGCAAGGCGGACGACGTGCGATTCCTGACTCCGCAGCAGGCGAGCGTCGTCATCGACGGGCTGACTGCGATGCGCGACGGCGACCGGGCGGAGCGAAAGGCGTAAAGGAGGGCGGCGGATGATTCCAAGCTGGGCGCACGACGTGAAGCCGGAGGACATTACAAACGCGACGATGCTCGATCTGGCGGAGCTGCTGGGAACGGAGAACATGCTGACACTGGTCGAATCATACAGCGGCATGATTATCTATGTTCCCAAGCTGGACAGCCTGCTGCGAAACATCCGCGACCGCCGCATCCGACAGGAATATGACGGAACGAATACGCGGGCGCTGGCGCTCAAATACGACGTCAGCGAAAGCTGGGTCAAACGCATCGCGTCGATTGACGAACGCGGAGAAATCCGAGGGCAGACCAGCCTTTTTGACGGCTGAACCCCAAAATCTCTAACACGTGCGTGTAATAAGTACGTCAAAGGACTGGCACAGAAAACTATGCTACAATGGCTGCAACCGAAAGGCTGCGGCTTTTTTGATTGGGGTGGAAAGAGTGGAGGAATATGTTTTCTGGGCGGTTACGGGAGCCATCGGTTTGCTGATTAGTGCGCTCACGTTTTTCGTCAAACGCGGGATGGATAAGAAGGATGCACGGGACAAGGAACAGGATAAGCGTATCACCGAGGTGGAGGATAAGCTGAACAACGCGATTAACCAGATGCCGTTCCTGTATACGCTGCGCGAGGACTTCATCCGCTCGAACGCGCAGCAGAACCAGAAGCTGGACCAGATTATTACACTGCTCATGGAAAAGGAGGGAAAGTAAGATGGATAAGATGGCAATTGCCAGACGTAAGTGTGCGCGCGGCGCGGTGCTGACGCTGCTGTTCGGGAACCCGCGCGCGGCGGTCATGCAGAGGACGCTGGAATACGCCCTCATGCAGGACGATCCGCAGGCGGCGAACGAGATCGGTTCGCACATTTACTATCTGGCGGATAAGGGCTATGTCAAATGCTATTTGGGCGACGAGGTTCTCAGCCTCGTACAGGACCCGCCGAGGGAGGCGCTCGTCCGCCTGACCGCTAAGGGCATTGACCTGATGGAAGGCACGCTCGACGACGAGGGCGTGGCTTTCGGCGACCCGATGCGCCAGTAAGAGATGGGACGCAAGCGGGAGCGCACGCGGATCGTCAGCCGCATGGACGAGCTGCCGGACGACATCCGTGTTCAGGTAGAAAGTATGCTGCTGGATAAGACTGTCAGCTACAAGGAGATTGCGGACTGGGCGACGGACAGCGGCTACCCCATCAGCAAAAGCGCCATCGGGCGATATGCCCAGCGCACAGGGCGGGCAGCGATGCGGCTGCAATACGCCCGCGAAAACGCGAACGCGATTATTACGGCGATGCAGGAACATCGGGGGCTTGAGCTTTCCGACGCGGCGAACGCGCTGGTCATGGACAACCTGATTCAGGTGCTTTCGGACGCATCGGCAGAGGATTATGGGGAAATCCCCCTGCCCAAGCTGATCGAGCTGGTGCTCAAGAACCAGCGCAACGCCGTCTATAAGGAGCGCATGGTGCGTGCCTACGCGAAGGACGTGGAAACCGTGCGCCGCGCGCTGATGGCGGAGCTGACCGAGCAGGTGCGGCATAACCCGGAGCTGCTGGGGCAGCTTGAAAAAGCCAGCCTGACGGCGGCGGAAAAGGTGGTGGAAGCCAGTGAAACGTGAATACAGAGATCATCAGGGGCGCGAGTGGTTTGCGCTGCATGTGCGCACCGGCGAGGAGCGCGACGTGGCACTGGCGGTTTACGGACTGGGCGACGCGGATAGCCTGCTGCCGGTTGAGCATTACACGACGCGCGGACAGGAGCGCGAGCGCATCCTCATGCCGGGCTATGTGTTCGTCGGCTGCATTATGACCGCCGATATGTGGCAGAGGCTGCGGCATTTGCGCGGCGTGCTGCGCATCCTCGGCGAACCTTACGAGGCAATCCCGGAGGAGCAGATGACGGCGGTCATGGCGCTATACTGGCACGGCGTACAGGGGACGCAGGTGATTCGGCGAAACGGCGTGACCGAAGTGGTCGGCGGTCCGCTGCTGGAAGTGACGCATACGATCACCTGCGCGGACGCGAGGCAGGGCGTGATTACGGTCGCGCTTAACCTGCCGGGCGGCATGCGCGAAGTGACGATGCACGCGGTATTCCGGCCTGAGGCCGGAGGCACATCCGAAGAAAATTTTATTTGAATTGAAAGTTTTCGGCACGAGGCCGAAAGCGAACAGGCAGGGCTGAAAGGCGGCGGGTCGAGGATTCCCCACGCCGGAAAGCCCGAACAGACGAGTCGGACGGTACTCCGACAATGCCAGCCAGCCTCGATTCGAGAGCCGGAGGGCGAAGCTATGCCCGAAATTCTTCGGGCTTCATCCGCCAAAGCGGGGCATGACCCGCGCGGCGGTCTGGAAAACCTCCTTTTTGATTCATGGCAGTACGCAGGACGCGGCGTACTGCCTCTTTTCTTTGCCAAATATCGGTCGCGTGCGCTTAAACGGCAATGTGCGCGGACGTTTGGCGGAGGTGAAAACAGGCTCAGCCCGTGCGCGCGTTCAATGTCACAAAACGAAAGGCGGTGAGAAGATGGCGAAGCGGGAAAACGTTCTGGAGAAGCTGATTGGCAAGACCAAGCGCCCGGAAGGGGAGCTGGAAGCCATCGATCGCCGTCTGCATGAGAATACCGCGCGGTGCTTTGACGGGGTTCTAAGACTTTTGCTCGACAACACCGGCGAATATACCAAGGCGCTCTTGGGCGGCGGACGCGGCAGCATGAAGTCCTCGACGGCAAGCCTCGGCATCAGCGCGGGACTGGAGCATGACGAGAACGCCTGCGCGCTGGTGCTGCGCAAGGTTGGAGATACATTGCGCGGCAGTGTCTTTGAGCAGATGCAGTGGGCGATTGACGTGCTGGGACTGGGTGACCACTGGAGAGTGACCGTCAGCCCGATGGAGATCGTCAACGAGCGGACGGGGCAGAAGATTGTTTTCAAGGGCTTGGACGAGCCGAAGAAAATCAAATCCATCAAGCTGCCGTTCGGGAAATATTTCAAATATGTCTGGTTTGAAGAACTCGACGAGTTTGCAGGCGAGGGCGAAATTGAGAACGTGCTGGATTCCGCGATTCGCGGCGGCAAGGCTGCGCTCTGCGTCTGCACCTATAACCCGCCGAAAAGCGCAAATAACTGGGTGAACAAGTGGGCAATAGACCCCGGCAAGAGCGTTTTTGTTCATCACAGCGACTATACGATGGTCCCTGCCGCATGGCTCGGACCGACATTCATCAAGCGCGCGGAGGAGCTGAAAGTGCGCAACCCGCGCGCATATGAGCATACCTATCTGGGCATTGCGACCGGCGAGGGCGGCGCGGTATTCAAGGCGCTGCGCATCAAGCCGATTGTCAAGGAGGACCGGCTGCGGTTCGAGCTGAAGCCGAACATCGGCATGGACTTCGGCTATGTTGACCCGAACGCCATCGAAAAGACCTACTACGAGGCGGGCGAGCTGCGGACGCTGTACATCTATGAGGAAGTCTATCAAAACGAGATGACGACCAAGCAGATCGCGGCGGCATGTAAGAAGATTGCGCGCCACGGCGAGCTGATCCGCGCGGATAACGCGGCAAAGCAGGTCATCGTCGATTTGCGAACGGACTACGGCATCAACATTACCGGCGTAACGAAGGGCAAGAATTCGCGGCAGGCGGGCTATGACTGGCTGCGCGACCTCGACCAGATCGTCATCGACCCGATAACATGTCCGAATGCGGCGCGCGAGTTTGCCGCGTATGAGTACGCGCGGGACAAGAGCGGCACGCTGGTCGAGCGATACCCGGACGGCGATGACCACAGCATCGACGCGGTGGCGTATGGCAACCGTGAGCATATTTACAGGAGCAGGCGCACGAGCAACGTGAGCGGAAAGGGGGCGAGACGCTGATGCAGCCTTATCAACTTAACAGCACAGACTGGATCAAGCAGGAACTTGCCGGACTGCTCGGCGAGCAGGTGACGCGGGATATCAACGATATTATCCGGCTTTACAGCCTGTACGACGGCGACGGGCAGAGATGGCAGGTCGAAACCAAGGGGCTGGATTACACGCCGACCGTCAAGGTGACGAACATCATCGCGGAGCTGATCGGTAAGGAAGCGCGCTACATGATGGGCGTGGAGCCTGAGCTGCACATCGTCCCCAAGGAAAAGGACAATCAGGCGGCGCAGGCGAACGCAGACGTCATCGGCAGTTGGCTGACCGCGCTGCTGGAAGAGCAGAAGTGGAGCAAGAAGCTGCTGGACGCGGCGAAGGACTGCTTCATCGGCAAGCGTGTCGCGCTCAAGCTCACGGGCAGGCGCGGCGGCAGGCTGGGAATTCAGTTTCGCCCCAGTTTGGAGTTTGTTTTCGACACCGACCCGGAGGACGTGGACAGGCTGACGAAGGTCATCTTCTTCTACCACACGAATGAAAGCACGGACAGGCTCAAGCAGCGCATCTGGCGGCAGAAGTACGAGCTGCGGGACGGACGCTGCTATCTGACCGAGGGGCTGTATGACGGCACGGGACGGACAATCAGCGAGACCCACAGCGACGAGAACACGGGGCTTGACTTCATCCCGGTCTATGTCATCATCAACGACGGCTTGACCGGCGACATGACGGGCAAGAGCGACGTGGAGCGCCTCTGGGACAATCAAGACGACTATAACCGGCTGAAAAGCGACGACCGCGACGCGCTCAAATTCAATATGTTCCCGCAGCGGGTTTTCCGCGATGCGAATCAGGAAACGATGGACAGGGTGAAGATCGCGCCAGGCGCAACCATCGACGCACAGACAGACCCCAGTAGCGACCATCAGGTCGATGCGAAAATCCTTGAAGCGCAGTTTTCTTATGATAAACGCATCGAGAATGCGCTGAACCGGGACAAGAACGACATGTACAGCCTGCTGTCCGTGCCGAACGTTTCCCTTGAGCAGCTCAAGGGCTTCGCGGCGTCCGGCAAGGCAATGAAAGCCTTGTACTGGGAGCTGACGACGAGGTGCGAGGAAAAGTGGAACGAGTGGGACGCGGCGCTTAGGTGGATGGTGCAGGCGCTGGTGAAGATGGCAGGCGTTTACGGCACGGACAGCCTGCCCGCGCTTGACTTTACCGTGAGCATCGACCATCGCTATCCCATCGCCGACGACGAGGATGCGGAGCGGACACTCGATTTGCAGGAGGTCAGCCAGCAGGCGCGCAGCCGAAAGAGTTATCTCGAAAAATGGCAGCCGGACGCGGACGGGAACGCGGAGCTTGCGCAGATCGCCGCTGAGCAGAAAATGCTGGATGACGGGTTCGATGCGGCAATTCAGGCAGAAGTAGTTGCAACCAAATTGGAATGATGATATACTAAAAGTAATAAGTAATAAATCGTATTTCAAGGAGGGCTTAGAATATGCGGAAGTTTATAATTGCTGCTGGGGTCGCTGCGCTGCTGTGTGCGGGGAGTATGGCAATGGCTGAGCCGGCTCAGGTGAATTATGAAAGCATGACTCTTGAGGAAGTTAAGGCACTCGCAAATGAGGCTAATGCTTATTACAAGGAACAGACAACGACAGACACGGAAAAAGCCAAGGAAGCACGTGATTTGTTGACTGGAGCGTTGGAGGAAATGTATCCGGGGCAGACCATCAATGGACCGCTTTTTGGCTTCGATGTGAAACGTGAACGCACGGTCTACACGATTGACGGCACTTTTACCGCAAAATTGGAAAAACAAAAAACTTCGCATACTGTGCATGCCGTATTTGAGGATGCGGAGGGGCTGAGCTTTACAGAGCTTGTGGTGGACGGCAACGCGGCGGATGCGCCGGAAAAGGCGGAGACCGAACCGACGCAAATGCCGGAAGCAGCTGCCGAACCGACCGCCGAGCCGGAAAGCAAGAAGGGCTTTAATGACTACGGCGAGCTGCTGGATTTGACGGAGACGGACGGTATCTGCGTTCTCAAGTACAAGATTACGTCGAGCGCAACCAAGAAGATGACGGTTAATCAGAACTATTACACGGTCGTCAATTTCATCAAGGATGGCGGCGGAGACCAGTACGACGAGATTCAATATTGGGCGGTTGCAGATATGCAGGATGGCAGCGAGAGCAAGGTCATCAGCTTTACGGTGTCCAAAGACCTTATCGAAAAGATTAAAGCCGGAACGGTTTTGCCTACGCAAATGGGCGACTATGTGGATGAACTCTGGATTTTGCCGAGTCTCCGCTAAAGAAAAGTGAATCAGAAAACGCTCCAAACGGGGGCGCTTTTTTTATTGCCCCGAAAAAACGCCCTGTAACGTCCGACGATGCGCGGGGCTAAAATCCCACGACGGAAAGCGCGAACGCGCAGGAAACGCGCGTTAAACGCGACAGACGCGCAAGAGGAAAGGAGCGAGCGGCAGCATGGCGCAGGGGATGACCTACAAGGACTTTGAAGCGCGCATGGCTGCCGCCCGCGCGGCGCATCTGAAGAACATCGACATCACCGGCAAGAAGATTCAGGGCATCTACACGCAGGCGGCGCGAGATTTGGCAAAGCGGGCGGAAGCGACCAAGGCGGGGACGCTGACCGAGCGCTGGGTGAAGGATTACCGGAAAGCCCTTGAAAAGCGTATCGAGCAGATGCGCGGCGAGCTGGGCGGTACGATCCTCTCCGGTATGCGAAAGTCGGCGGGGCTTCCGGGCGATACGGTGGAGGGCTGGCTCAATGACGCGCTGGCGATGGTCGGCGCGGACGGGAGCTTTACCGGCACATTTTCCCGCACGCCGGACGCGGCGCTGCGGATGCTGATCGACGGGCGGATGTACCGCGACGGAAAAAGCCTGTCGCGCCGGATATGGAACCGCACCGACCAGCTGCAAGGCAGCATTGAAGACATTCTGACGCAGGGGATCGCCCAGCATCGCAGCGCGCTGCAAATCGCGCAGGACTTGGAGGCGTATGTCAGCCCGAAAGCGAAAATGCCGGTCAGCTGGCTGACGCTTTACCCGGATATTCCCTTTGACCGGCAGATCGACTACAACGCGCAGCGGCTGGCACGCACGGCGATTAACCACGCATACTGGGCGGCGAACATGGCGGCGGCGAAGGCAAACCCGTTTTGTCGCGCGATGCACTGGCAGCTCAGCCCCAGCCACTACGAGCGGCAGGTTGCCCGATTTGGAGAGGATATCTGTGACGCATACGCCAGCCACGATGAAGGACTGGGGCGCGGAAACTTTCCGATTGACGACGTACCCATGCCGCATGCGCAGTGCCTTTGCGCGACGTGGCAGGTTGTGCCGGAGCTTTCGGACGTGGCGGATCGGCTCGGCGCGTGGGTGGACGGCGGTGAGGATGCGGAGCTGGATGCGGCGTTCGGCGAATGGAAAGCCGGAAAACCTGCCTTGACCCGCATTGAGATGAAAGCGGCGGCGAACGAAGAAACGTCGGTTAAAATCAGAAAGCTGGCGGATATTAACCTGAATCTGCTTGAGGAAAAGTTTGGAAAGATTCGGACGAGCGAAACCATCCTGACCGAAGAACGAGCGGCGCACATCCAAGAACGACATCCCGAAGATTATGCGCTGTTTGCAAAGTACGGCGTTCAGACGATTCGGGAACCCGATTTGATTCTGGTGGACGAAAAGCACGAAGGAACGGTCCTTATGATTCGGAAAACGAAGGACACGAATTTGAACGCCATTGTGCGGCTCGTGCTGCCGGGTGAGGATGAAAAGAGGAAAAACTCCGTCATGACGTTCTACCGAATCCGGGATAAGAACGTGGAGAAACTGAAAAAGAAAAGCGAGATTCTTTACAGCAAAGAATAGAAATGATATAATAGACATAGGATAGCCGAGCATTTGAAGTAGAGATTGTGCTGCTACACACCCTCTGGGTCAAAAGAAATGCGGGAAGGGGCACACCCGCCGGATGCAAGGCTAAGGGGATGGGCGAAAGCCCGCCCCTTTCCTTTTATATCAAATATTCTGAGCGCACCCGCAAGGGCGCGCTTTTTACATACCAAAAATTTTGACAGGAGGACGAAAAAATGTTTAACCCCTTTCGCATGTTTTGTTTTGCCCCTGACGGTGTGCCGGATGGCGCGCCTGCTGCCGACGCTGAAAACGAGCAGGAGCAGCATGATGACCAGCAGCCTGAAACGACCGAGCAGACCGGGGACGCTGCGGCGAAAGCAGCGCAGACGGCTGCACCCGCTGGCAAGGAGCAGCCTGTCCCGAAGGATGAACCCAAGAAGGACGACAAGGCGGACGACCTCGCGGCGCGCGTTGTGACAGCGAACGCGCGCGCGATGCAGGCGGAATTGCGAACGGCTGCGGCGCTGGCGGGCGTGCCGAAGGAACGCATCCCGTATGTGCTGCGCATGTGCGATACGGAGGGCATCGATCTCGACGCGGCGGATGCGCAGGACAAGCTCGACGCGGCGGTCGCCAAGGTACTGGAAGCCGTGCCGGAGCTGTGCGGCGGCGCGGGTACGGGCAGCACGGGCAATTTTGCCCGCAGAAGCGGCAATGCAGAGGACGCGCTCGACGCAAAGATTCGGGAGAACATTATGGGCGCTTATTAAGAGCAGGAAAGAGAGGAAAAGAAGATGGCGAACAACATTGAAAAGGTTGACCTGATTCAGAAAATGCTGGACAAGGCGATGGTTCAGGGCGCTGTGACCGGCTTCATGGAAGCAAACGCCGGTCCCGTTAAGTACAGCGGCGGCGATGAAATCAAGATTCCGTCTATTGCTATGGATGGGCTCAAGGACTACGACCGACAGCTCGGCTTCGCGGAGGGCGATGTGACGCTGGTCTATCAGACCGAGAGGCTGACGCAGGACCGAGGCACCGGCTTTACCGTGGATGAAATGGAAGTGGACGAAAGCGGCGTTCTCGACCTGATGAGCCTGCTGGCGGGCGAGTTCCAGCGCACGCGGGTCGTGCCGGAGGTGGACAGCTATCGCCTGAGCAAGATTGCGAAGCTGGTCGGCAAGGATCGTCGAAGCGCATATACAGCGGCGGCTAATTCGGTCTACAAGGAATTGCAGAACGATATCGGCGGTGTGCGCGACGCAGTGGGCAGCGACGTTCCGCTGGTTGTGATTCTTTCCAGCACGATTGCCACGATGCTTTCCACGAGCACGGAGATCTCCAAGAAGCTCGACGTGACCAACTTCAAGCGCGGCGAGATCGAAACCCGCGTGAAGGTGATCGACGAGGTACCGATCCTGCCCGCGCCGACCGCGCGCATGAACAGCCGCATTACCATCAACAAGGCAGATAAGGGCGGCTATGCCAAGGCAGAGGGCGCGCAGGCAATCAACTGGATTATCTGCCCGCGTTCCGCACCGATTGCGGTTTCCAAGACTGATAAGATGCGCCTGTTTGACCCGGAAACGTGGCAGAAAGCGCGCGCGTGGCACCTTGACTATCGCAAGTTCCATGAACTTTGGATTCCGAAGAATAAGCTTGACGGCTTCCGGGTGAGCCTTGCGGCGAAGGATACGACACTGGACGGGGAGGGTTAAACGATGCTGACGACAAGGGAAAGTTTCAGCCTGAACGCGGATATCCGTGACGCGGCGAATAACCAGAAGGTGATGCTGCACGCGACGTACAGCACCACGTCGCTCAGCCTGAACCTTGACGTGCTGGACGCGGGTTATGTCGCTGAAAACGACGAGAGCGTGCAGGCGGACGTGAAAGCATTCCTGCTGGAAGCCTGCAAGCGGGCTGCCTGCGTTGGGCTTCCGTGCAGGACGGTGGCGGGCAATGACTGACCTTGAACGGCTCAAGCTGCTGACCGAGGAGCTTGACATGCCGGGCGGGGATACGGAAACGGGCTGCGGCTGTATGTCGCCGCCCGCATCCGCCCGGATGTATACGGACGCGCAGCTTGTGATGCTGCTGGAGCTGCACGAGGGCGACGTGCGCCGCGCGGCGTATGACGTGCTGATCCGCAAAGCGGAGAACTCGGCGGTGCGGCTGTCGGGCGGCACGGAGCTGCCGGATCAGCGCGCCTACTGGCTGGGCAGAGCGCGGAGCGTGCGCCCGAACGGGACGAAACCGGTAGGAAGGGCGGACGGCACATGATGAGCGGCTTTGCAATACGGCAGGCGGAAGCGACGTTCCGGCGCGCGCTGGCGGCGTATGGCGCGGCTTGCGTGCCGGTCTGGCGCGTGCAGCGGGACGCGAACGGCGTGCCGATAGGCGGCGCGCAGAAGATCGGCTGCGTGTACGGCGTGCGCTATGAGCGCGGTCAGACCGCCAATGTGCTGGTGGATATCCCCGGCGTAATCGCCCGGATGGACGCGCCGAGGTTGTGCTGTGCCCTCGGCGATACGGCGCGGAGCTTGCAGGAGGGCGACGGGCTGAACATCACGGGCAGATGGTACACGGTGCTGCGCGCCGACGTGCAGATGGGCATCCTCTGCGACGTGGTGCTGAAAGAGGGCGAGCCGGATGGGATTGAAAATTGACGCGAAGGATTTTCTCACGAATATGTCCGCCATCAAGCAGCGCAGCATGTTCGCCGCTGAGAAGGTCGGGCAGAACGCGGCGGCGCGCATGGAGGGAGAAGCCAAGCGCAACGCCGGATGGACAGACAGGACGGGGCTTGCGCGCCAGACCATCACCGGATACTCCGGCTGGCAGGGCAAAAAGCTGCGCATGGGCATATCCGGCAACATGGAATACAGCGCGTATTTGGAGCTGGGGCATGAAGGCAGGTTCGCGATTCTCTGGGCGACCGTGCAGGCGAACGAGCAGAAAATCATGGACGACTTGCGGAAGGTGGTCAGATAGATGGATGCATGCCAGCGGACGATGGAACATTTAACTGCATCCGGTATTTTGACCTATAAGCCCGGCGTGGCGACCGGCAAGTGCCGCGCGCCGTATGTGGTCGTTCGAGGAGGCGGCGCATACGCGCGCGGTATGTCCGGCGCGGCGGGAATCGGTTATCGGACGGTGACGCTCTATTGCTTTGTGCCGCGCGTGGGCGGCGACCTGCCCGCTTTCGTGGCGGAGGTCAGGCGGATCATGCGCGGGCTGAAAAGTCAGCTTCGACCGACAGGCAACGAGGGCATCGAGATGCTGGAAGAAGATTTTGACGCACGCAGCCAGACGCTTGAATATCAGGCGCTGCGCGCGATTTTGTAAGGAGGAAGTATGGCAAACGAGAAGATTGTGCAGATTCCGCTGGCGAATGTCGCCCGCGTGGAGCTGGTGACGGAGGAAACCACGCCCAAGACCTATGTGGTCGATACCGCCAACGAGATGAAGCTGGAAGCCTTTGTCTCGGAAGGCGAAGAAAAAGAGCTGCGCAAATTGAACAGGCTGCTGGCGCAGCTCAAGACGGAGGACCTGACGAAGGGCTATGACCTGACCATGAAGGATATGGTCATGAGTCCGCCCGTGTTTGCGCTGGTGGACGGCGGCGTGAGCACGACCGGCGCGGAGGGCAAGTTTGAAGGATACACGGGTCCGAAGATGGGCGAGGTGGTGAACCGAACGCCGTTCACGGTCAACATCTATACCGAGGAGAAGGACGGCGACGGAGAGACGACGGGTTATTTGAAATTCACCTGCAAACACTGTAAGGGTACGCCCGCCGATATCGAAATCAAGGACGGCGACTTTTTCGCGCCGGAGTATAAGCTCAAGAGCAGACCGAAGATCGGCGAATCGCCCATCGCCATCACGCCGCTGGACGAACTGCCGACCTAAGAACTGCGTCAAAGGACAGTAAGCGAATAAAGCCCTATAATGGGGCTAACCAACAAAAGGAGGTTTTCACAGTATGGCATCTACAAAAAAGGACACGCACATCACCAACCTCGCCGCGCTGGAAAAGGCGGCGAACGGCGAGATCGTCACGCTGCCGGGCTGGACGGAGGAGCAGCCGTTTGTGGCAAGGCTCAAGCGCGCCAGCCTGACGGGTATGATTCGCGCGGGCAAGATTCCCAATCCGCTGATCGCGGCGGCGCAGAAGCTCTACGAAGGCAGCGGCAAGAGCCGCGCAAACGCGACCTTTGAGGAAACGGCAAAGGTTATGCGCCTTGTCGTTGAAGAAGCACTCGCCGAGCCGACGATGGAGCAGCTGAAAGCGGCAGGACTTGACCTGACCGAAGAACAGGCGGATCAAATTTATCTGTACGCCATCAAGGGCGCGAAAGTGCTGGAAGCCTTTCGTTCTCAGTCCGCAAATCGTCAGCCTGATCCATCTGGCGACGACGTACAAGCAGCGCCCCAGCAGCCTGATGGGGATTGAGGACGAGTACGCGGCGTTCTGCCTCGACGAAACCTGTCTTTTTATGATTCAGCAGGCGCGGGAAAAGCGCGAGCCAGACTTTGGCAGACCGGCGCGGCTGGAAAAGCAGAAGGGCAGGCAGAACGCGACGACCAACGCCGAGGCGGCGGAGATGATTCGTCGGCTGATGGGCTGACACACTGGCGGAGCGGGTGCTCCGTCAGCTTTTTCTTTTCGAGGTTTTGAGGTTTTTGGAGATGACCGAACACCAAAACGGTCATTTCCAAAGACCTTTTTTAGTTTGCGCAGAAGGGAGGCGAGCCGGATGAGCACGGGCATGAATATCAGCGCGGGTACGATCATGGCGTACATGGATTTGGACATGTCCAGCTTCAACAGCGCCATCGACATGGCGGGCGAGCAGCTCTCCGGCTTCGCCTCCGGCGGCGTGGCGGACGCGCTGGGTTCCATCGGCGCGGCGGCAGAAACGGCAGGGCGCGCGCTGACCATGCACATCACGGGCAAGCTGCTCGACGTAGGGCAGGCGGCTTTGCAGGTCGGCATGGACTTCGACGCGAGCATGTCGAACGTCTACGGCTTGATGTCGTCGCTGAACTTGTCGCAGGCACAGATGGATGCGCTGCGCGATACGGCGCGCGAGATGGGCGCGACGACCAAATTCAGCGCCAGTGAAGCTGCCGACGCGATGGGCTACATGGCGCTGGCGGGCTGGGACGATGCGCAGGTCATTGCCGGTATTCCCGGCGTGCTGAATCTGGCGGCTGCCGCCAACATGGATTTGGCGAAAGCCTCGGATATCGTGACCGATACGATGACTCCGTTTGGCATGGCAGCGGACCGCGCGGGCGAAGCCGCCGATGTTTTTGCCTATGCGCAGGCGAACAGCAACACAACGGTCGAGGCACTGGGCGAGGCGATGAAATACGCCGCGCCGACTGCGGACGCTTTCGGCATGACCTTGCAGGATACCGCAGCAGCGATGGGCGTGCTGGCGAACGCGGGCATCAAGGGCAGTCAGGGCGGTACGACGCTCAACGCCATGCTGCGCGATATGAAGAACAACGCCAAGAACGGCGCAATCGCCATCGGCAAAACCAAAGTCGCGCTGACCAACGCAGACGGAAGCTATCGCTCGTATGCCGCGATCATCCGCGATATCGACAAGGCGACCAGCAGCATGACCGCCAGCCAGCGCGACGCGGCACTGGGCGCAATCTTCGGCGACGAGTCACTCAAGGGTATTCTGGCGACGCTCAAGCAGGGACCCGACGCGCTGGACGCGATGACCGAGGGCATGTATGCCTGCGGCGGCGCGGCAGAAGATATGGCTGCCACGATGGGCGACAACCTCAAGGGCGATCTGGCGATCCTTGAAAGCGGCGCGCAGGACATGGCGATTGCGCTGTCCGACTGGCTGATGCCTGCCGCGCGCGGCGTGGTGCAAGGCATTACCGATATGATCGGCAAGTTCAACGCGCTGGACGACGGCACGAAGAATACCATTTTCCGCATCGGCGCGATGGCGGCTGCGGCGGGTCCTCTGCTGCTGAACGGCGGCAAGGTTCTGACGCTGCTCTCCGGCGTGAACCCGCTCGTGGTCGGGCTAGGTGCGGCGGCTGTGCTGGCGTATACGCACAGCGACGCTTTGCAGGGCATGGTCGCCAAGCTGGGCGACGGCGTGACGGCGTTCGGCGCGGCGTTGGAAAGCGGCGCAGGATTCACGGTGGCGTTCTCTGCGGGGCTGACGGCTGCCTTTGGCGAGGAAGCGGCGGGCAAGGTACTCGGCGCGATTGAAGGCATCAAAACTGCCATTTCGACAGTGGGAGACGTACTGACCACGGTCACGGATGCGGTCGGTACGTTCTTCGGGTCGCTGTTCGACGGAGAAGGGCTGAAACAGAGCTGGGACAACGCGGCGGCGGTCATTTCCGGCTATGACTGGACGGCGCTGGGAACGTCGATCCTTTCCGGCGTAACGGGCGCGCTCGACGCGGCGGGCGAATGGCTCAAGAACATCTTCACGGCAGGCTTGACGGCGGCGAAGGGCGTGAACTGGTTCGAGCTGGGTACATCCATCCACGACGGCATCCAGACGATTCTGGATACCGCAGGCGGCTGGCTGAAAAGCCTGTTTGAAGCGGGCAAGACGGCGGCGGGCGAAATCAGCTGGGCGGATATCGGCACGGCGATATGGAACGGCGTGACCAGCGTGCTGGATATGGCGGGCAATTTCCTGTCCGGGCTGTTCGGGCTGGGTAAGGATTCGGCGATTGCCAATGTGGACTGGAGCGCCATCGGCACGGCGATTTGGAATGGCGTGACCGGCGTGATCGACGCGGCGGGCAGCTGGCTTTCGAGCCTGTTCGGATTCGGCAAGAGTGCCGCCGAAGGGCTGTCATGGAACGAGGTCGGAACAGCCATCCAGACGGGCGTTGGAACGGTGCTGGACACGGCGGGCAGTTGGCTGTCAGCCGGATTCGATGCAGCCAAGACCTATGTGGCAGGGATTCCGTGGAACGAGGTCGGAACCGCCATCAAGGGCGGCGTTGAAACCGTTCTGGATACGGCGGGCGCGTGGCTGTCAGCCGGCTTTGAAGCCGCCAAGGCGGCAATCTCTGGCATTGACTGGAGCGGTGTCGGCAGCACGATTTCCAGCGGCATCAGCGGCGCGATAGACGGACTGGCGAAGCTCGGAAGCGGTATTTGGGATACCATCACCGGCTGGTTTGGCGGCGGCGACGAGGAAAAGGCGAAGGGCGACGCCAAGACCAGCGGCGGCAATCTGACGACCGGCATGGAAACCGGCATCGCCGAGGGCAGCGCGGCGGTCACGACGGCGGCGACCAATGCGGCAAGCTCGGCGATGACGGCAGCAGCGCAGACGCTGACGGCGGAGAGCGGCACGACCATTACGGAAACGTGGGTCGGCGGCATGGTGACGGGAATCGCCAATCAAAACCCGATTCTGACGCTGGGCGTGCAGACGCTCGGCGATAATGCGGTGACGACAGCGACCGATACCCTGACGGCGGACGCGGGCAAGACCATCGCGAACAGCTTCATGGGCGGCATCTGCTCGGCGGTCGCCGTGGCAGGTCCCATCCTGAACGTGCAGATGCAGACGACGGCGGGCGATGCAGCCGCCAAGGCGGGCGCGGCGTTGTCGCATACCCAAGGCTATGACATCGGCGTGAACATGGTGCGCGGCATCACTGCGGGCGTGCGAAGCACGTCGGGCGAGCTGTACAGCCAGATGGTGCAGATGGCGCGCACGGCGGTCAGCCGGACGAAGAACGCGCTGCGCATCCATTCGCCCTCCGGCGTGTTTGCCGATGAGGTCGGCGCGTGGATTCCGGGAGGCATCGGAGAGGGCGTACTCAGCCGCGAGGACGACGCGCTGGGTCCGCTGGAAGAAGTGCGCGCGAGCATGGTGGATACCATGACGGGCGCGCTTTCCGGCGTGGATACCGGCTGGTCGGATGCGCCGTGGAATCCGGGCGGAGGCGGCGGGCGAGCTGTGACGGTGACTATCAACGTGACGGGCGACTGGCACGTCAGGAGCGAACAGGAGAAACAGGAGATCATTTCCGAGCTGGGCGAACGGGTCAGAGAGGAGCTGAGGGGGTTGTGATTGCACAGGGAGAAAGTCCGCTGTTTTCCTTCAACGGGAAACACTGCGACGATTTTGATGTGACGTTTCTGCCGTCCGCCTATCCGTTCATTCCGGTGCAGAGCATCCCGCAGACAAGCGTCGGCGGGCGGCACGGCACGCTGCGCTGGAAGGGGCGGACGTTCAGCCCCAAGCGGCTCAAGGGCAAACTCTATTTTCTGAATACATCGGGCGACGATACGCCCATCCCGACCGACGAGCTGCTCCAGCGCGCGAGCGATGTGACGGCGTGGCTCTGCGGGACGGACGGGCGCGGCAAGCTGATTCTGGACGCACTGCCGGATCGGTATTTCATCGCGGAGGTCAGCGACGAAGCGGCGCTGATGGACGACGACTGGGCAAGCGGTGAGGCGGCAATCGCGTTCACCTGCCAGCCGTTCGCCTACGCCGTCAGCGAGGACGGCGTGACGGTTCAGACGAGCGCCAACGCGGCAAAAAGCGCGGCGCTCGGCGTTCAGGGAAACGCCGAAACCATGCTCGCGTTCCGTGTCACATGTGCATCCGGCACGATGAACACGGCGACGGTGGAAACGCCGACCTGCCGGTTTGACTTCACGGGGCTGGGGATGACGGCGGGCGAAACGCTGGTCGCGCGGTATGCGCAGGAGGATATCCTGCTGCTTGAAATTGAGGGCGTGGACGGCGGCACGCGCTCGGCGATGGCGATGCGGACGACGGACAGCGACGACGACCTGCTGCTGTCGCCGGGGAAGAACGCGGTAACAGTCAAGACGGAAAAGGCGTGCAGCGTCGAGCTGACGGCAAGGGGCAGATACCTATGAGATACCCAAGAATCTATGACCTGAATCTGAGATGCACGGGCGAACTGCGGACGGCGGAGATCACCGACCTGAAGCTCAAGGACACGCCGCTTTCCTGCGTGACCGTGACCGTGCCGACGAAAGATATCGGCTCGTTCGGCTATCGTCAGTTCGTGGAAATCTTCGACGCGGCAGGCAAACGAATTGACCTGTTCCGCGTGACGGAGATTCCCAAGGGCGTATACGGCAGGGCAGGCACGAAGAAGCTCAAATGCGTTCAGGTGCTTTGCACGCTTTCGGACGATATCACGCCGACCTACATGCAGATCGGCGGCAACGGGCAGCCATTGGAAAGCTGTATCCGGCAGGTGCTGGCGTGCCAGCAGACAGCGCGCTGGAAGCTGGGGCGCTGCGACTTTGAGACGCTCTACGAGTACAGCTTTGCGAGCGAAAGACTGCTTTCGGCGCTGCTCAAGCTGATTGAGCCGATCCCAGATGCACTGATGACGACGGACACATCGAGCTACCCGTGGACGTTGAACGTCGTGCGGGCGGACGATACCGACGCGACGGAGCTGCGGTACAGCCGAAACATGGAGGAGATCAGCGAGGAGGTCCTCGACACGGACTTTGCGACGCGCCTTTATCCGCTGGGCTATGGCGAGGGCGTGAACCAGCTGAACATCAAGAGCGTCAACGGCGGCACGGCATACATCGACAGCCCGACGCAGGCGCTCTGGGGCGTGGTCAGCAAGCCGTATGTGGATACGACCATCACCGACGCGGCGACGCTGCTGGCGCAGGGACGCGCGGCGCTTGAGCTGTGCTGCAATCCCCATGTTAGTTACGGAGTTACCTGTAAAGATATATCTATCCTTACAGGAGAACCGCTGGATGCTTTCTATACAGGACGCATGGCGCGGATTATCTATCGCGACTACGGGCTGACGATTCGGGCGCGGGTGAGGGAGATCCACTATCCCAAGCCCATCACGGAGCCGTGGAACGCGAAGCTGACCATCGCCAACCGCAGCGCGGACGTGGCTTCTGTCATCGCTCAGCTTCAAAGGACTTCGCGCATCGAGCAGCTCTACGGGCAGGGCAGCACGACGTTTTATTCCGGCGGCATCGAGCAGAACGCCGACAAGGACACGCCCGCCGAGGGGGATATCTACATTCCGGACGATATGGTGCATATCAACGCCATCATGCTGAAGGTCACGCTGTCCGCTTTTCGTGCGGACAGCAAGGGCGCGAAGGGCGGCGGCGGAACGGTAACGACGACGCGGGCCAGCGGAGGCGGCGCACAGACCAGCGAGGCGGGCGGCGGAGCGACGCTGACTGTCGAGAAGCGCACGGTATCCGAGGTGAAGATGACGGGTTCGCCCATGCAAGATGGGGCAGTCGACGCGCATACGGGCTTTGCGAAAACGTCCGGCGGCGACAACATGTCGGAGACGGACGGTGCGAGCGGCTCGACCGGCTCCGGGGGCGGCGGCAACACCGGCGTCAGTCGAAACGAAGGCGGCGCGATGACCTCGACGGACGAAGCAGGGAAGCATTCTCACGGCTCTAACAACACACACCGGCACACTTTTGACGGCGTTTCCGTCGGCAAGACGGGGTATACAAGCTACAACGGCGCGGGCAGCACGACCAGCACCGGCGCGCACAGCCACGGCATGGGTCACTGGCACAGCTTTGACAGTCACACGCACGGTCTCGGCGGCCACCGGCACGGCATGATTCATCGGCATGAATTTTCGCACTATCACCAGATGAATATCAGCCTGCTGGTTCCATCTCAGACGCTCAATCTGCCGGAACATCGGCACAGCGTAAACATTCCGGCGCATACGCATGAGGTGAATGTGCCCGAACACGTACATGGGATTGAATACGGTATGTATTCCGGCCCGACAGCGGAAGAATACATCGTCGAAGTGGACGGGAAGGAACTGCCGACGGATGCTTTTACAGGCGGCGTAGGCGACATTGCGCCGTATCTTTCGGCAGACGGCGACGGAAAAATCAGACGCGGAACATTTCATACATTTGCGGTTCGGCCTAAGGGGAAAAGCGGCAATGAGCAGGGGCTGGCGCATATTCGCGCAAGCTGGAGCGCGCAGGTTTTCATTTCCTGTCAGACCGGCAGACAGTATTAGGAGGAAAACATGGACGGATGGAAAATTCGCCGCGCGGTCGATCTGCAGGAGGATTCGCCGCCGGTGGAACGGCTGAGGGCGCTGGCGACGCTTTCGAGCCGTCAGGCGCACGATTTTGTGATCGTGGTTCTGGACGGCGACAAGCCCGCCGATCTGACCGGGATGCAGCCGTGGCTGAGCATGATCCTGCCGGGACGCGCAAGCCTGCAAAAGCAGGTGGGCAGGGTGCAGGCCAACGTGGTATCTGTGACGCTGCCGAAGATCGGTTACGCAGAGCGGGGCGACGTGTCGATTATCCTGTCGCTGATGGATAAGGACGGGCAAACGCAAATCCCGCTTTATGGCTGCGTGATGCGGGTGATGGAGGACAGCACGGACACGATTATCGACGAGGGGAATGTGATTCCGTCGCTTGCCGAGCTTTTGGCGCAGTTTGACGCTTGCAAGGCGGCGGCAGGCGCGGCGAACACGGCTGCCGGAAAGGCCATTTCCGCTGCGAGCGCGGCGGACGTGGCGGCCAAAGCAGCCAATACGCAGGCGAGTGCGGCACAGAATGCTGCGTCGTTGGCCGGAAGGGCAGCGACAAATGCGCAAAATGCCGCTGACCGAATCGACGGTATGACAGCGACCGCTGCGAGTTTGAGCGCAGACGAAACGCCGACGGCGAATCTGGTCAAAGCGGGGGATCACTACGAGCTGGAACTGGGCATTCCGCAGGGGAGGAAGGGCGATACCGGGGCAACGCCCAAGATCAAGCTGAGCGTCGTGACGGGCGAACCGGGAACGGATGCGAGGGTGGAGCAGAGCGGCACAGCGGAAAACCCGATGGTGGAATTTACGATTCCGCGCGGCGACACGGGCAGCCTTGGGAACCTGACGATCAACGGCAAAGCGCCGGACGCGGCGGGGAAAGTGACGCTGACAGCAGCGGATTTGGGCGCATTGGATAAGAATGTGCATATGTACAACCTGCTGGACAACAGCGATTTTGTCCACCCGGTTGCGCAGGCGGGCGTGAACGGGGCGCACGGCGCGACCGGGTATGCTGTGGATCGCTGGATGCGGACGAGCGGCGCGACGGTTTCACAGGCGGCGGACGGGCTGAAAATCGTGTCGGACAAGACGAACTGGACGGCGGGCATTCAGCAGCGGATCGAGGCGAAACGGTTTGCCGACGTGATGACGTTTGCGGTACGCGGCGTTTTCCAGGTGGCGTGCCGACTGTTTGTCTATATCGGCAGCGGCACGACGAATTTTGGCACGGCGTATTTTCAGGGCGACGCGGCGGAGCGTACGCTGGTGCTGAAGCTGACAAAGCCGGATGGACTGACCGGGGACGAAGTGGTGAACGTGTATATTTCGCCGGACACAGAAAGCACCGGCACGGCGGCGGTCGTCCGTTGGGCGGCGCTCTACGAGGGCGAATACACGGCGGAGACCCTGCCGTCGTATGTGCCGAAGGGATACGCGGCGGAACTGGCCGAATGCTTGCGATATTATCGGAGGATAACGGCGACGAACGAAACGTTCGCGGGTTATTGTGCAAACGGTGTATCTTATTGCATGATTCCATTGCAAACAATGCGCATTAAGCCGTCACTTGTACCATCAGGGAAATTTTATTACACTCTTGGCAATAAGCAAGGAACGACAACCGCAACTGCAACAGCGCACAGCGCAAACGTCAACAGAGCAATTATTAAATGTGCAATCACTGAAACAGGTATTTTGACGGGTACGATATCGCCGCAAGGAGATATTGACATTTCTGCCGACCTGTAAAGGAGGGATGACATGGACACGGAGAGCTGCAAAGTGCTGGTGCAGACCGACGACGCGGGGCGCGTGACGGCGATCAACAGCGACGCGTTTGTGAGCGGCGACGGCTGGACACAGATTGACGAGGGCGAGGGCGACCGATACAGGCACGCGCAGAACAACTATCTGCTCAAGCCGCTCACGGATGAGCGCGGCGTGTACCGCTACAAGCTCGTGGACGGGCTGGTTGCGCAGCGGACACAGGCCGAGATGGATGCGGACTTTGACGCATTGCCCGCGCCGCCGTTGACGACTGAGGAGCGCGTGAACAACGTGGAGCAGCGCACGGACGCGCTGGAATCTGCAAACGACGATCTGATTTTGATGATGGCTGATTTGATTGGAGGTTAAAACTTATGAAGACCTTGAACACGCTGAAAATGAAAATCATGGTGCGGGCTTTCCGCATCCGAATCAGGAACGGTGAAAACTTTGAAGATATCGCGGCGGATTATCCCGCACTGACGACCGACGACCTGGAAGCCATCCGCGAAGCGCTGAACATGGGCTGAGGTGGCGACTATGTTTGATGCGAGGAAAGGCCAAATTACCATTACGCGAGGCGATACGGGCTTGTTGGCGATTGTGCCAACAGGCTATGTACCGACGAGCCAAGATCGGATGTTTTTCATGGTGGCGGAAATGCCGGACGGCAGGATCGTCATCAACAAAACGGTCACGCCGGATGACGACGACGGTGTTTGTAAGCTCATGTTTTCCGGAACGGATACGGAGAACCTCTCCAAAAGGCACAGAGCATACACCTATGCGATTCGGTTTGCGCTGGACGTGACGGAAAGCAACGGAAAGATTACGGGTTATCGGGAAATGATCACGCCTGAACCGCCCGGATGTTTTGTCGTGCTTGAAGCAAACGGATGCCCTGCATGCACCTGTGAGACAAAAAATGTGAGCAGCATGGAGGTCAAGCTTGAATCCTTCCGCGGCCCGAAGGGAGACAGGGGCGCAAAAGGCGAACCGGGCAAGGATGCTGTCATCGACGCGACGCTGACCCAGGAGGGGGAGGCGGCGGACGCGGCCGCAACGGGAAAGCGACTGGCGGAAATCGAGAAGGCCGACAAAGCGCGCCAGAATATCTTGATCGGCACCGAAACGGGCAATCCTGTCTCCGCCTCTGACGCTTTTTCCGCGCCGCTGTGC
>OLRT01000526.1_pt1 | contig 29683 bp, 32 predicted proteins | sample 1672021 | NCBI WGS metagenome assembly OLRT01 (sample SAMEA3136637, study PRJEB25190) | human gut metagenome | reverse complement strand
TTACTTGGCCAGAAAAGTATCCTGGCCCATATATTAGTAAAGACTGTTGATGAATTTGCAGGGATGGATCCGAAAGATGTGGTTCCTTATATTGAAGGCGAACCATTTATTAACACTGTTCCAATAGAAACAGGTTTTACTAATACTGTTATTAAAAATGATGAATCTCTTGTGGTTGGTCTTAATTCTGAAAACCCGGAACTTCATGAGGGAATGATACGATTTGACATTATATTCTATGTCAGGATGAAGGATGGATTATCGCAGATTATTATCAATGTAGAAGCCCAAAAGGACGAACCAAATGGGTATGATATATTGAATCGGGCAATCTTTTATGTAAGCCGTATGATTTCCTCACAAAAGGAAAGAGATTTTTCAAATTCAAATTATAATGATATCAAGCGAGTGTATTCCATTTGGGTTTGTATGAATATGCCGGAAAATAGTCTGGAACACATTCACCTGGTGAAAGATAGTATTGTAAATTCCCATGCATGGAAAGGCAAACTGGACTTGGTTAATATCGTAATGATCGGACTTGCCAAAGAACTTCCGAAGCATGAGGAGAAATATGAATTACATAGATTACTGGGAGCATTGTTATCTCAGGATTTAACAGCAAACGAAAAACTGGATATCATTGGAAATGAATATGCAATTCCAATGGAAAAAGATTTCAGAGAGGATGTGGGTATTATGTGTAATTTAAGCCAGAAAATTAAAGAAACTGGAATTGAGATGGGTAAACGGGAAATGATCATGAAAATGTACAACAAAGGTTATACAGCTGCTCAGATTGCGGACGTGGCTGAAATGGACGAAAAACAGATAAAAGAGATCATAAAAAATGCTGAATTGTTGACAGTATAAAAGATTGAACAGAATCTGATTGTACAAAGTTTATGTAATTGGATGTTGGGCGGGGTGTTACGATAAGCATCTCGCCGTTTTTATTAAATGACAATGCCTCTGTTTATTTTTCAGTGTGTGAGCTGGGTATTTCCATCCGAAATTTTGATTCGCTGACTATTGGCATGGTGAATGATATGTTTATGGGTAATAAGAACGATGGGTACAAGGGATGGAGGCCGGTTGCTACACAGGAGAATTTCGACAGATTTTGATAATTTTTAATAACGGAGTATGAGATAAATATAGATGTTTTGCGAAATTGAAAGTTATCCGAAAAAAATACGTTGTAAAATTTTCTGATAAATGAATTGTGGTACAACTACAAAAATAATAGCAAAGAAGGTGGCAATATGGGAAATGATGCGTATGTGTGTATAAAAAAGAGATATTCTAAATCAGCTATAGAAAAAATATTGATACTAATAGGTTATGAGAAAAGAGGAGATTCTTTTTATTGTGGGAATGATGATGAATATAAGCTTTTTACAGGGGTGCATGTTTGGTTAAGCAATGAAGACGAACAAGAAAGAACATATAAAGTAAAAACTCCGATATATGCACTAGGATATGATTTACAAAAAATGAATGAAACGCTTAGATGCTTAAAAACGTATTGTGATGCTACCTTTGAAAGTGATTATGGGAAAAATAGATATTTTCCCGAGGAGCCTCTTATTAAAGGGGCAGAGAGTGGATGTTATTTTGCTGCTGAGAGGTTATTTAACAACTTCAGTCATTTAGAGAGGGCATTGAGCAAATATCCTGATGATAATGAGACAGATAAAGCAGCGTATGAAATGTATGGAATGCTGACATCTAGTGTATTCAATGCAAATGTGTATTCGACGTATTTATGTTCTCTGATTGAAGAGTATTTTAAGGCAACATATATTGCGTTGCTAAAGTATTCTAACAGAAAAGAAAAAATATTAAATGTTAAATTTTCCCCATATGATATGGAGGATATAAGCGTCGGGAAGAAAACAGTAGAAGAAGTTTTTGCGAGTACATTATCGTTTCAGAATATACATAAAATATGTTCAAATTTTCATGCGTTGGATAATAAATTGGACATAGGAAAAACATTAAAGGAACCTTATCATAAAAGAAAAAAGAATTTATATGAACAAATCAATGATATTTTAGAACGAAGGCACGGTTTAATACATCATCTGGAATTAGATACTGCTTATAATACAAAAAGCTTACAAAAAGATATAAAGGATATTACTAATGTAATTAAAAGAGTGTATAGATATCTCTGTATATATTATAATTGGGAAGAGCAAGAAATAAGTATTTAAAATAATTATTTTTAGAAAAACTTGGTTACATTGTTGTGTGACACGAATCATATGCTACGGTCTGATTACAGTGACGGGATCATTGGGGGGAGCCGGGGCGGATGCAGTTGCTTTTAAACTGATGAGTATCTGTCAGAAAGGTAATCTTGTAGTAACACAGGATTATGGTGTTGCGGTTATGATTCTGGGAAAGAGCGCCTATGGAATACATCAGAGCGAAAAGTAGTACACCAATGAAAATATTGATCAGATGCTGATGGAGCGTCACATGGCAAAGAAAGCAAGAAATGTGAAGAAGAAACATCGTTTGAAAGAATCAGCAAAAAGGACCGCGGAGGATGATCGACATTTTGAGAACTCGTTGAGAAAGCTGATTGATTTCATAAAAGGTTAAAAAGTAGGGGACTAGGATTCTTTGGAACAGCAGGAGGTGATTCGGGTTATGATTGTAAAGAAATGAAGATGGGAATGTGAGAAAAGGATTTCAGGGAGAATGTGAGTGCTATGTGTAATTTAAGCCGGAAAATTAAGGAGGCTGGAATTGAAATCGGAATTGAGATGGGGAAACGGGAAATGATTATGAAAATGTACAACAAGGGTTATACAACTGCTCAAATCGCGGATGTTGCTGAAATGGACGAAAAACAGATAAAAGAGATTACAAAAATGCTGAATTGTGGACGGGATAAAAATTGAATAGTAATGTAGATTTGAATGCTATGAAAAGATATTTGAATTCATATTAAAGACGATAGAAAAACGGAAATTGATAGTAGAGAAATAGTTATTAAGAGAAAACTTTTTAAATTAGTTAATTTAGTAAATGATAATGCTTTACGAGAAAAATATATTGAATATAGTATGGAGAAGAAATTTAGATATGAATGAAAAAAGATATATTCAATTTAGTTATCAAATACATAACGGAAAAGTGCCGTTTAAAACATGGATGCAATTAAATTATTATAAAATGTTATTGAGAATAAAACGCACACTTAGGTTTGGTAAAAGGCTGTTATTACATTTGCGTAAATATATTCCAATTTTGACATGTGTTATATTATTTGAATGTCTAATTGTACCATTGGGGATAAAATTAAATAAATATGAGTCTTGGATTGATGGCCTTTGGGATTTAAGAGTTTTTATGCTTACTTCAATTATAATATCTGTTTTTACAAGGATCTTGAATGAAGAATTAAAACGCCAGAAAGAATTGAAAAAGCAGTATGAAGTATATGAATCATTTAAATATGATTCTGAAAAATTTATTGAATTATTATGTGATATTATAGGAATGAATGTTGAAGAAAATGTTTTTCAAACGGAATCAGGATTTATTGTTTTTTGTAAACAATTAAATTGCTATTTGCCGTTAGAAAACCAGCAAATTAGAAAACCAATAATTAAAAATTGTGATTTATTATATTCTACTGGAAATTTAAAACGATTAGTAGTTTTAACTATTGCTATTAAACAATATATACATAAGCTTACACGTATAAATGAGACTATTGTACAGCATGAGTTTGAAGGCACAATAGAACATTGCATAGAGCAAATTGATTATATCTATAATGAAGTATTGGCAGAGATGTTACTGATAGAAGAAAAAAAGGATAATTACAGTGATGTTCAGTTGTTAAGATTTATTGATGTTATTTCTAGATGTATATATCCGGCTATTGCAGATATACGACGTCCATGGCGATGGGATATAAAAATAAATATTAAAATGAGAGATATATTAAAAATATATACTGACAATGACGTATAAAAATAGAAATTATTATTAGCATTATTGTATCATCTAAAAAGAGGTTCAATTTTGCTGAAATTTTCTCATCACCGCACCTTGAACCCCCTGTTTATTTATGTTAAAATTAAAAAGTTTCAAAAATTCAATTAACAACTACCTGACCATGTTTCACACAGTTTTTCAAATGATTTTATACTGTGAAAAGACATGGTCATACTTAAGATAAAGAGGTATATAGCCTCACATTAAAAGGAGATTACAAACACAATGGCAATGAGTCCGATGATGTGGCAGTGAAATTTCAGTATCTACGGAAACACGCATAAATACAGGAAATATGCGGTTTAACGACTCATGAACTTCTAACGGTAAATGGTACTCAGTGGTAGGAAATATGCCCAAGCAGTAACAAAAACTGGGTAAAAATGTGGTCATAAAACAACCTAGACATTTTTTTCTGATGATTGCATGGCACTGAGAAACGAATTTGCAATTATCTATTTTTTAAGTAATATGAAGTTAAATTTAATACAACCAATAAAAAAATCTTTTATGCTTCAGACGGAAATAATGTCTGCTTCATAAAAGATTTTTTGTAATAATATTGTAATATTTATCTTCCGCGAGAGGAGAGCGCAGGATGATTATACATGCAAGTATGAGAACCGATATACCTGCATTTTATTCCGAATGGTTTACAAATAGAATCCGTGAAGGGTATGTTCGAGTGAGAAATCCCTATGATCCTTTACAGGTTACAGAATATAGCCTTGATCCTGAAGTCGTTGATTTGATTGTATTCTGTTCAAAAAATCCAGTCCCTATGTTGAAGTATATGGATTTGCTGAAATCTTACAGGACATACTGGTATATCACAATCACTCCATATGAAGCAGACATCGAACCAGGATTATTTAAAACAATTGTAAGTAAAAGAAAAATCAATGAAGCATTTCTGCAGATATCAGAAATTGTAGGAGAAGAGCATATTGGCTGGAGATACGATCCGATTTTTATCGATGACAAATAATACTGTCAAGTATCATTTGGAACAGTTTGAGGGCATATCTGCGGCTTTACAAGGGTATACAAAAAATTGCGTGATAAGTTTTCTTGATTTATACCAGAAAGTAAAAAGGAATTTTCCAGAAGTGAAAATGGTATCCAAAGAGCAGAGAAAATATCTTGGGGAACGTATGACACGTATTGCCACAGAGCACAAAATGATTTTGCGGCCTTGTGGGGAGGGAACGGAACTTGCTGCATTTGGAGCAGACTGTAATGGCTGTATGACACAGCAGATTTATGAAAATGCCATTCATATGTCACTTGACATGCCGAAAAAACAATTCCTTAGAAAAGAGTGTGCATGTTATTTGGGAAATGATATTGGTGCTTATAATAGTTGTCCGCATATGTGCAAGTATTGTTATGCAAATTATGATGAAAAAAGTGTGCGCCTTAATCGTATAAATCATAATCCGAAATCAGCATTTTTGATAGGTGATGATATGCCAAATGACAAGGTTCATAAAGCAGTGCAGAAAAGCTGGATAAATGGACAGATTAGTTTGAATGGGTTCTTTATATGAAAATAAATTAGAGCTGGCTTATTGAAAGAGAATGTGATAAGATTAAGAAAGAACATACATTCGAAAAATGGGGCGGTGTAGTAAATTGAGAAAAAGTGAAAAACTAAAGAAAATTCAATTATTGCTGAATCAGAAAAATCTGTATGAGGACCAGTATGAGAGATTATTAGCTGCAACAGGAGACTGGAAAAGCAATTATACGGACTATCTGATCACAGAACCGATTGATTTGGTGGAAGAATTGAAACGTGTTCCGGAAGCTGATTATGAGCTCTGTACGGCATTGCTTACAATGCTTGTAAAGGAAGAAATTCCTGAAAATGCCTCTGATAAAACGTTTGTGGATCATAAAGGTCTTCTGATTTTAGAAAGAATGAATGAAATACTAAGTGTAGGAGCGAGAGAAGATGAAAGCGGGAGATACGGCCTATCTTGTGGAATCAAATAGATTTGTTCATGAGGTAGAAATTCTCAGATGTAATGGAGAATTGTATATTGTGTGTTTTAAAGATAACGGTGTCGGATTATACTTTAAAGCATATCACTTACTTCTTACGTCTTGGAAAACTGTCAAAAGTATTAGTCAGGCTCCAGAGCATAAAGTTTAGAAAAATTCATATGATTGTTGGCATTGAGACTATTGGGAAAAGAATCAAATTGTTTAAAACTGCTGCTATCTATAGGTGAAAATCATAGATAACAGCAGTTTTTTGTGTGATTCCAAAAAAATCTTAAAAAAGTTGCAAAAAAATTTTATTTTTTACAGAAAATGGTACTTTTTTTTATTCTTTCTATACAGAGGGGAAAATAATTGATGAGGAGGATGCTTATTATCTGGAAAATAGTTTTAGTGATTTTGGTAGTATTGGCATGTGTTATTACGGGGTTATATTGCTGTCTGGTCAAGGCGAGTGAGGCAGATGCTGAACTGGAGAGGTTCTATAATGAAAAATATGGAAAGAAAGGTGGAAAGAAATGCCAAAAGGAAGATCAGGCATTATAACAGAGGAATTTAAGGGAAAAGAAAATACGGCATATCATGACGTGGAGAAATTGTTTAAAATTTATCGTTCGGTAAATTGGAAAATGCAGATTAAGATTAATCAGGTCAAAAGACATTTTCAGTTAGAGTATGGAACCGATGTAGATAAATTTTTGGACAGTTTATATCAGGCGGGCATGGATGTAGATACGGATCTTGCAAGTGAAAAGGAACGGGTGGAGTCGATTAATCATTCCAATAAATTTCTAAAACTGATGGATGAGTCCGTTGATCTGATGAGAAAATATCATCCGCAGGGCGAGAGATATTATTGGGTGCTCTATTACAGTTATATGTCGGCTTACAAAGCAGAAAATGTAGAGGAAATCCTTGATAAACTGGAACCACATTGTCCTCAGCTTACACGGGTTCACAGAACTACTTATTTCCGGTGGAGAGATCAGGCATTCGAGGCAGTTGGAAGTATACTTTGGGGCTGTGAAGGTGAATGTGAAAAAATGATGAAGCAGTTTAGCGAAGAGTTTCAGGAAATATGAGGTACAAAAAATTTTTCTGCGATTCTGTTGACACAGAAATTCCGAAAAAATTATATTGAAGCTGAAAAGACGTACAAAAAGACGCATAAAAATTCGGAATTTTGAAAGGAGAACAGATATGGTTATATCAGTTGACACCGGTAATAAGATGATTAAAACAGAACATTATGAATTTAATTCAGGAATAGATGTATTGGATACGATTCCTGGAGAAAACGATGAAGTGATTGAATTTGGTGGAAAATATTACAGGACAACAAACCGAAGGATATCTTACATGGAAGACAAGACAGAAGATGATCGCTATTACATTCTTACATTGATTGCCATTGCAAAAGAATTGGATACGATGAAAAAAGAGGCGGTTTTAGCACCTAATGAGCTGATCGAGATAGAACTTCTGGTAGGATTACCACCGGCACATTACGGAAAGTACCGAAAAAAGTTTCAGCAGTATTTCCAAAGAGATGGCAAAGTGGTTGGCTTTAAGTATGGCGGTACCTCTTATCAGATTTTGATTCATGAGGTGAAAGTGTATGTGCAGGCCTATGCTGCATATTGTGTGCTGGCAGCAAGACGTCATTTGACCGAACTTCCGAAAGTTCTTGTTATTGATATTGGTGGGTTTACGGTGGATTATATGATCCTCCGATACGGAAGATTGGAGAAGGAACACGTTGATTCTCTGGAGAGTGGTGTGATATGTCTGTATGGCAGAATTCGGGCTGCTATACGCCAAAAATACAGCATTGCACTTGATGAAGAAGATATTGATAACATCATTCTTGGAAAAAACACAGGATATATGCAGGAACTTAAAGAACGAGTCCGGGAGGTAACGATTGGATATGTAACGGAATTGCTCGGAACGTTCCGTGAACTTGGCATTGACTTTCGAACAACACAGACTGTATTCATGGGTGGAGGAGCCATTCTGGTGTCTGAAATTATCAAGGTAGTCTGGGAACGCTTCAAAGGGGAGTATTTTATTATTAATGATCCTAAGGCAAATGCTAAAGGATACAAATTGCAGTTTCAGATAGAAGCTAAAGAACGGGAGGATTAAAAATGGGAAAGAAAGACGAATATCGTTTTAATCTTCGGTTTGATGAAACAGATGAAATGCACAGGCTGGTTGTAAAGTATTTAAATTCCTGTGGGCATAATAAAGCAAAATACATTGTACGGGCATTTTTGGCATATTGGAAAATGTCCGGCAAAAGTTTGCTTTCGTATGTGTTTCCGGAAATAGATGCTGAACAGCTGTTACCAGAAGCAAAGCCAGAAAATGATAAAAAAACAGCAGTTGTAGCAAAAGCAAGTGATGCTGGAAATGATAACGGGACATATATACAGAAAGATCATTCAGAGCAGCAGCTGTTGGAAAAGAGTTTGCAGGAAGATCATTTTGTAAATCTGGAAGGTGATTGTAAAGCAGACGAAGCAGAAGTTCTTCTGATAAAAAATAATTACAAGATGTTTGAAGATCTGGAATAGGAGGTATGTGGGTGCGTAGTAAACAAGTGCAAATTTTAAGCGGTATATGTGGAGTGCAGCTGATTGGTTATGCATGTCGGGCTGCAGGATTTAAAACAGATATTTGGATAGGGTTTGCAGGAAGTGTTTTCCTTATGTTGGATATTGTATATCTGGCAATTCAGGAAAAGGGCAGAAAAAAATGCCCTGAGTGTGATTCTGAGATATCAAAAAAAGTCAGGATATGTCCGGAATGCGGTTATCTTTTTCAGCAGGGACTGTCAGAAGAACAGCTGACGGGATACATTGAACAGGAGCAGGAAAAAGAAATGAGTTCGGAACAAATTGATTGCGCATTTGAAAAAACAGATAATATTGCCGCAGATGAGATAGATTCTTTTGATGGTGATATAAATGATTTTTTACAGGAATAAAAACAGAGAAAATAAGAGAATAGCTTGTAAATATATTCAGATGCATAAAAATTCATATGTGATTGTGAAAATACAGTGAAAAGTAAGAAATAGATTGCGAAAAATAGTATAATTCATAAAGCTGACTTTAAATGATGGATTAGAACCGACTTCCCGGGGTGAAATAATTTACCATACTAATTAAACCGGGCTCAAAGATTGGAAGGGCATCGGTATTAAAATTAGAAAGGGTATAAATTACTTGATTTGCGTGGGCTGCTGGAGTAATTTTCCGGCAGTCCTGTTTTATGTCTGTATTGCAAGACCACCTCCTTCAGAGATTACTGTATACACTAGATCATTTTGGAGGAATGCGGATATGACAAAAACAGAGAAAGAACTGAAAAAGGAATTTAGTGCTTATGTGAAGACTGCAATTAAGAATACACAAAAGCAGTACTTAATAAAAAAAGGCAAGATTCTGGATAATGAAATAGCCATGGATGATGAAGGAATAGATGAAATCTTACAAAAGCAGACAGAAAACCTGTTTGATAAGATGGATTTAAATGTAGATATGGTTCTGAGTGATGAAATCAATGTAAATTCTTTTCTGGATCAAATCAATGATCCTGTTCTTTATGTTTCTCTGTGTTCGTTGAAGGAACTGCAGCAGAAAGTATTAATGCTCCGTATAGTATATGTAAAATCATTCGATGATATTGGAGGTATTTTGAATATGACAGCAAAACAGGCTGAAAACAGCTATTACAATGCAATCAGAAAAATACGAAAACAGATGGGAGATAACTTTGGATGATTTTGTAGGGGTTTTATGTAGAGCGAGAATGAGCGAAAGGGAAGCTATACAGCTGATTGTAGAAATGTATCGTCCCCTGATGCTTAAATATGCTAATTTGAATACTGGTTTTGATGATGATTTGTACCAGGAATTTGTATGTTGTGTGATTAGTTGTATTTTTAAATTTCCGTTTGAAAAATGGAATGCAGAAAATGATCTGGATTAAGTAATGAGTATTGACACAGTGATAGGATGTGGTTATGATATAAATGTATAACATTTATTTCTGCTGGTTGCGGAAATATATAACTTTTGTTCCGGCTTTTTGCTGGAAGGATAATTTAAACTGAAGTATATTCGGTTATCGAAAAAGCAGAAAGACATTGATTATTTTTATGAATAGTCAGTGTCTTTTTTTGCGTTTTGGAGGAAAGGAGGAATATTTCTGACAAGGTAAATCTCAAAGAAAGGAGGAGCACGAATGAAGACGAAGCCGATGATCATGGCACATGGGAACCTAATTCTTCCATTAACGGTAGGACAAAAAGCAAGATATTGTCAGAATGGTATCTGGAAAACCACAGGAAGAGTACGGCAAATTATTGAACAGACAGAAGACTATGTAAAATTCGAAACAGATTCAGTACGGTATTGTATTGATCACTATGGAAGAGAAGCCAATGTTCTAGCATTGGTGGCATGACAAAGGAGCATATAATCCTGGATCAAAAAAGTATTGGCGTCAGTCAGTACTTTTTTGGTCTCTCTGAAAGAAAAAATGGTATCAGATATGAGGATGAACTGGAGAAATGTGGAATTCCAACCAAAACATGGAAACAAGCAGGCCAGATGGAATTGCAGGATTAGCGGAAAATAAAGTAGAAGAGAAGAAATGCTCCTGATTGCAGATTAAATAAGTGCACTACAGAATTAGGTATGCAAATACGAATAAAAGAAGTATAATATAATCAATAGTTTTTGGAACTGTGATCCAGAAACTATTGATTTTTGTGTTTAATGGGAATCAAGATCATCAAAAAATTCATCATAAGAACAGTTATAGATCTTTTTTAATTCCATAAGGACGCTGATTCGGATATTTAATTCACCGTTTTCATATTTGGCATAAGTAGAGCGACCAATGTCGCAATTTCTGCACTGTAATTCTGCACAGAGCTTTTCTTGGGATAATCCAAATTTTTCGCGAAGACGGCGAAGATTTTTACCAATATATACGTCACATTTTAATTTTTGCTCCATAAAAGTCATCCTCCATTGACCAGTATAGGTGTCAAATGCTGATGTTATTGTATGAAAAAACGCGATATAATATTGTCCGCTATACTGATCAAGAATGAGAAAAAATGATATAGTAATTGAGTTGGTATTAGGGTGTGAAAGAGGAGGAAGAATGAAACGTAAAGCGTTGTATCTTGATGATTCGGAAAAAGAGTTAGATGCACTACTTGAGAATGAAGATTTTTGGAAACCAGGTAAATCAGAGTGGGACAGTGAGATCCTGGATATTACGAATAAACAAAGGGAACTGGAAGAATCGCAATATGTAAAATCGAGGAGTAATGAAGCTTATTGTTACCTGCTTTCGGAATTGTATCCTATGGCTGAGAAGGTAGCATATGCACAGGGCTGGGATATGATTTTGAACATTGATGAAGAAGAGCATACTGCAACATTGGGATGTTGTGGACGGTTTCTTATAAAAACTGAAGGGGACGATGGAACACTCGAAAATTTTCTTTCACAGGCGATGGAATTTTCAGAACAATGTTTTTTTTCTGCACACAATGATCTTATAAAAATTAATTTTATTTTTAATCTGTATGAAAAAGAAAAAATAGCGGATCATTCAAAAGAAATCGAAGCATTGAAGAAACAGCTTGAAGATAATCAAGAAAAGGTGAGGGAATATTTGTTGGAAGAAATGGTTGATGAATACAGGAAATAATGGATGCGACAGTATTGCATCTGTATTGCAACAGCACTGATATTGACATCTGATTTTAGAATTTATACAATGTTAGCGTAAAGTTCTGTGCATGCGTATCATGCATGGAGAGCCATAGAATTTTATATTAAAGACAGCTGTTTTTATAACGGCTGTCTTTTTTTGCCCGAAAACTTGATCCTTGAAGTGTGACTTCGGAGCCTATCAGGAAAGGGGGATTTTTATGGCAGGAAAATTAAAAAAAGAAAAACAGAAGGTTTATCTGTCACCGGGAAATCTGAAAAGAAAGATGATTCCCCGTATTTTCTTTATGTCGTATCTGGGAATTAATGTAATTGCACTGACAGGCATTCCGGTTTATGCGTCAGATATCTTTGCAACAGCAAAAAATGCAATGCAGACAGTATATACAGATGTGGCCGGTATTGCTACTGTAGCAGCGGTGGTATGTGCTGCGGTGTGCCTGTTTTTAATGAATTTTTCCAAATCGGGCAGAACCGTGGATGAGTCAAGATCCTGGCTGAAACGTATTGTTGTATGCTGGGCTGCACTTATGACCCTGGGTGCCATTGTAACATATTTGGAAAAAATTATTCCGAAAAGTATGTTTACGGGCTGATGTATGATTTCTTACCGGTGCTCTCCCGGTTTTTGAAAGGAGGGTATCTCTTATGGATATGAATAAAACATGAGCTGGCTTTTGGAGCTGTTGGTAGATGCCATTCGCGAAATGTGCAGTCAGTTTATCGTGGATATGATGGAACTGATCACAAATATGTTTACAGAACTTCTGTCCTGTAATCTTTCATTATTTGAAGAATTGTTTTCAGTAGTGGGGAGCCTATACAAAAATGTGATTGTTCCTACAGGAATTGCAATCCTCTTGATGATTCTTGTATGGCAGCTTTTTAAGTCCATGTTTGGTGGAAAAGCAGGGGTAAATGCAGAAGAACCAATAGAACTTATCTGTCGGTCGGCCATTTCTTTATTTCTTCTTGCCGGATCGAAACCATTGGTTGACTACATTTTGAGAATTGCGGGAACGCCATATCAATGGGTTGTAGGAACAAAGGTCAAGGTCGCTAGCTTTTCAGGCTATGTATCAACTCTGGAAGGTGTTACAGATACACTTGGAATCAGCAGCCTTAGCATTTCGGTTTTGATGCTGATCATGCAGTTTGTTGTAGCATGGAACTATTTTAAGATGTTAATGGTCATTGCTGAACGTTATGTATTGCTTGGTGTATTTTCCTACACAGCACCTCTTGCATTTGCAACCGGTGGTTCTAAAGCAACAAATAATATCCTGGCTTCATGGAGCAAGATGTTTGGAGGGCAAGTAGTGCTTGTTATATTAAATGCCTGGTGCATGAAGATGTTTTTATCTGGTTACGGAAATATGATGGCAAGCAGTTATGGGTTTACGAAATTCTTCGCAGCTACACTTTGTCTGGTAGGATTTTGTAAGATCACATTTAAACTTGATTCCTATATGGCATCGCTTGGAGTGAACCTTGGCCGTCCGGCTCCTGGAATGGGAGCAGCAGGAGCAATGCTTGCAGCGAGCAGGATCATCTCTCAGGCAGCAAGGACAGCTTCTGGCTCTGGTGGAACAGGAGATGTCGGTGGAACCAGAACAGATATGGGATCGTCGGATGGAATGACAACCAATTTTACTGGGCCAATCCCAATGACTCCTAATGGCGGAAATGCAATGGATATAAATGATATGACTTCAGATGGAGATTTTGATAAAGAAAGTCCGCCTGGTCCAGGAAATCAACAAAATGAAGTTTCTCCGGCAAATAAGACTGTTTTTGAGGAACTTGGCATGACAACGGGAAGCAGCGATACGGCAGAGATGGATTTCGGATCTGGAGATCATGTAAATGGCAATATAGATTCTATGTCTGCTACATCAGAAACTATGTCTGGAATTAATGCTATGAGTGTGAAAGATGATGCAGAAGCATTTGCGGGAGCTGTTTCAGAGAGTAATTCTGAAGGAGAGACTCTTTTGGACGTTTCCGGAGGTGAACAGGATCTTGCAATTCCGGCTGCGAGCAATGTATCCGCCAACGGATTCAGCGAAAGTGGAAGTGAGCACGGCATTCTTGGAGAGATGGGCGATTATCCGGTTGAAGAGGAAATGAGTGATTTTGATTCAGAAATGGATCTGGAAAGCGGAAGCATTGAAATGACTGGCCAGGAAAGTATGTCCTATGGAAAAACAGGAACAGCGTATAATTCTTCTGTATCTGGTGAGGTTTCGAATGCAGGAGAAGGGCTGGGATCAGAAATAATGTCTGCACTTCAGGGGAATGGGGTATCTTCTGTGAACCAGGAGAAAGGTATCCTGGATGAAGTTGGTACTTCGTCTGTGTTTGGGTTTGATGCTGCACCACGAGCAGGGATGAATTATAATGAAAATTCTATGCCGACAGGAATGGAATCCATGTCTGAAAATGGAATACAGTCAGATGGAATTATGGATACAGGAGAAGATCTGGATGAAGAAACAGATGAGGCCGATTTTTATGCGAAATCGGCAATGGGTATTTTGGTAGATACAGCAGGAAATCCGCTAAAGGCTGAAAACACGAAATTGAGTGATCCTGGTGTGCAAAATGAAGATGATATTCAGCCTACAGCTGATGAAACAGGTATGACAGCTGATGGATTTATGAATGTTTCAGGATCCATTCCAACAGGAGATATTTCCTTAAAAAGAAGCAGACCAGATACCCGTAGAATACGTGAGGTTCCAAAATCGAGAGCAGAATTAAAAGAAAAAGGTTCGGACAGACTCAGATAGGGGGATGAAAATGACAGAAGAAGATAAAAATTCGTCCCCTCTGGATGAAGGCACAGAAATTATTGCACATACTGCTCAAGCTACATATGCAACAACAGCGGCAGTAGCAGCTGGAGGAACGGCAGCAGGAATGGCAGCAGGAACAGCCCTTGCAGGTCCTCTTGGAACTGTGGTCGGGGCATTGATATCCAATAAAACTGTTTGGAAAATACTTATTTCTATTTTCCTGTTTTGTTTTCTCTGGATGTTTATTATTGCAAATATGATAGGAATTATTTTTAGTTATCTTGGATTTGCAAATGCAGATTCGTATGCGAATGAAGCTCAATCTACACAGCTTGCGAATATACGTGACCGGGTTGAAGAAGTTCTGCAGCAGGAAGATTACAAAAAAGAAATCCTGAAAATAATAAACAAAAAGCACAAGGCTGTTTTAAAAGAAATTGACCAGGACAAAGCAGAAAAGTATGCAGACCATGAGCTGGTTGTGGTGGATGAATATGAAACGAAGCTGAAAAGGAATCTTGGATATTACCTTGCCGTACTGATGATGGAAAACGAAGATAACAGTACGGTTTTTTCTTTTTTAGGTTATGCAAATAGTTTGGGGATTGGTATGTCCACAAACTTATCCAGCCCTTATGACGCATATTTTTATGAAGCAGCGCAGACGTACAATGTGCCGGCAGCGTTGTTGATCGCAATGGGTAAAGTAGAATCAGACTTTAATCCAAATGTTGTTTCTGGTGCAGGGGCATCTGGTATTATGCAGCTTATGCCATCTACAGCAGCATCTCTAGGGGTATCTAATATTTTTGATCCCAGAGAGAACATTATGGGCGGAGCAAAGTATGTTTCCCAGCTGATTGAACAGTTTAAAGGCTATTCAAATGGATTGGAACTGGCAATCGCAGGGTACAACGCAGGGCCCGGCGCAGTCATGAAATATGGATATCAGATTCCTCCATATGCGGAAACGCAGGCATATGTAAAAAAAGTGTTAGGATATGTTGAAATTCAGCAACATCAAACATCCACTTCTTCAAGTTCTGCAAAGGATGCTCAAAAATCGGATGCAGATACTGAAAAATTACAAACATCCTATGAACTTTTAAAAGAGTCGGTTGAAAAGCATCTGGATAGTTTTTTTGACTGGTCAGTTACAGATGAGCGAAAAGGCGAAGCAACGGAGACCATTTATTGTATGGAAGTGAATGGGAAAAGAGGTGAGATAGATCGAACAACCTATGAGCAGATTCTGGCACAGGGTGGAAATGCATGGCAGGAAAACCGGACAGTAGTATCCAAGAAAGTAGAATATACATTAGCGTTGCTTTTGAATGCACAGATTACAGGCGGAAGCGGGTATCAGTATAAATTTGTCACAAACAAGACAACCTTTGATATTGTGATCAAATTGTTGGAATATTTACAAAAAGGCGTAGATGCTGTTAAAAATGCACTTTCCACGATTTTTCATTGGACGGATTTTGTTACGGGTGGGAGCAGTGGAGATTCTTTTGTTGCAGGAAATATAGATGCTTCAGGGGATATCATTACATATGATACAGTCGGAAAAGGCGTAAAAAAAGTAGTTTATTTTAATCAGACAGAGGAACCGTGGAAAGGCATGTCTTATGGCTCCAGTACAATCGGTGCGTCCGGTTGTGGACCTACATCTATGGCAATTATAATTTCAACGTTAACCGGACAGACGGTAACACCTCAGATGACATGTGCTTATTCCATTGCAAATGGAGAATATGTTCCAGGCATGGGAACGTCTCATTCATTTCCGACGAATGCTGCCTATCACTGGGGACTTACTTGTGAAAGAGTCGGAAAGGACCGTATGAATTATGTCGTGCAGTCCCTTAAAGAAGGCAAGATGGTTGTAGAAATCTGTGAAGCCTATACGATTACAGGAAGTGGAAGCGGACATTTTATCGTATTGACTGGTGTGACCAGAGATGGTTATATCACGATAGCGGATTGTGCAAGCAGAGAACGAACCGGAAAAGTGTACAGTGTGGAAACTATCAAATCCTACGGACGTGATCTTAGCGAAGGAGCGTTCTGGATTGTTGGAAAAAAATGAGGGAAATACAGTGAAAAAGATTAGGAGCACAGAGCAAATACTGGTATTGGCAATACTGCTGTTCACATATTTCCTGGAAACCTTCCAAGTGGCATATGCACAAAAGGCAGAGAACTTGCCGCAGATTGTTTCCTGGCAGGATGGCAAAGGTTATCAGTCAGATGGGACATTTATTGCTGATGGCTGGGGGTATGATACAGTGAACCCGGCTGGGAAATATGTATTGTTTGATGAAAATGGCATGGTGCAGCTTCGAACTGAAACGATGGATCCTGTAAATGCGGAGGATGAGTATTCTGGGACAGAACTTGAGCCAGCAAATATTGCAGTGCGGGCAGAGATTTTTGAAGGATTCACTGGAAAGGTTCATGTGACAATAGAAGAAAATGGAGGAGTTCAAAGAGAAATTGATTTGGATTCCTCTGTTTTTTTTGAATGGAACCTATCCGTGAATAGCGGAAATTATCGCTTGAAATCTGTGGAAGCAACACAGAATGACCAGAAATATGTTGCAGAATTTGATAACAACTATAAAAATCTTCCGGAACAGGGTCTTATCATAATGAAAATTAAAGTGAAAAATGAGCTTGTGGAAGCTGTTCAGACGGAGAAAAAGCAGAACAAGACAGATCAACAAAATAACATTCAAAATCCAGAAAAATCGGATTCAGGAATTAAAAATACGGAGGTGGTGACAACTGTGAAAAAAACAGGACAGAAAACAGGAATCATTATTGGCGGTTTGAGTTTTCTGGGTGCGGCAATGTGGTTATTATATCGGAAATTTCATCGTAAAAAATAATTCGGGAGGTACAGAATGATGCAGAGAGAACGATCCGATGTTTATATCATCCCACCCAATTTTGCAAAAGAGGGAACCCTGTTTTCAGGGAGAATTGAAGGCAGGAATGCTTTTGAGGCAGCTGTCCTTTTTATAGTACTTTTTAGGATACTGTTTTTTATAGATGTTTCAATAAAGATAAGAATCTATATTGGTATAATTGTAATCCTGCCTTTAACAATACTAGCGGTAGTCGGTGTTAACGGGGAAAGTTTGCTTTCTTTCATTATTCAGTTTATACGCTTTGTAACAAGAAGGCGGGTAGTGACTGTACCCGATGGACAGTATAGATTAAAGAGAAACCGTCGTATTAGGAGACAGCAAAAGAAACAACAGAAACAGGAGAGAAAAAAGAAGAAAAGGCAGCAGGAAGGCGGTGTAAAAGATCGGAAGCGAAGTCGCAGAATTGAAGCAAAAGCTGAAAGAAGCTCAGCTTGCCGAGAAACGAGAACGGCGGGAGCAGAAGCAACAGCAGAGAGAAGACAAGGCGATGTCCAGGAAGCAGGAGAAAGAAAATCGCCAGATGCTGAAGGAACAGCAGAAAAAAGATGCACAGAAACAGAAAGAGCAGGCCAGGGAGAATTTCAGGCAGATCCGTGAGCAAGAGGCAGAAGAACGTAATCTGAGGAATCAGCTTGTTCAGAATGTAGAAAAAGAAGAACGGCCAGTGCGGCCGCCAAAGAAAGAACTTTCTCGAAAAGAAGAGAAAAGTGAGAAAGTCCAGGAAGTACCGGATCTTCTGCCAATGAGCTGGACAGCCTCTTATATACCATTAAAACAAGTAAAAAATGGTATTATCCAAACTTCCGACAATCGTTTTGTTAAAATTGTTGAAGTATTGCCAATCAATTTCTTATTAAGGTCATCTTCAGAACAGAGAAGTATCATTCTCTCTTTTATGTCATACCTGAAAATCGCACCGCCCAATATCCAGCTTAAAGTGCTCTCCAGAAAGGCAGAGATTCAGGAGTATATTGATAAGATTGATGAAGAGGCTGAAAAAGAAACCGATGAACGTTGTAAAATCCTGCAGGAAGATTATGCAGAACTGATTAAATCCCTGGGTATGAAGGAAGCGATTACACGTCGCTTCTTTTTGATTTTTGAATATCCTTCCCGTAGTGGGAGTAAGAATCCGGACGAAAGAGATGTACATCTTTATATGCGTTCTGCTGTGCAGACTGCAAAAAAATATCTTGCCATGTGCGGGAATATAGTTTTCGAGCATGAGAATGAGACGCGCTTCTGCGTGGAAATCTTATACCAGCTGTTAAATCGTCAAACATGCCTGACAGAATCTCTGAATGATCGGATAAAAGAAGTTCGGAAGTACTATACAGAAGAAAACGGTCCAGAAAGTATACGATATATTCCTGTAACAGAACTGGTCGCTCCGAGAACCATTGATTTCAGGAACTGGAACTATGTGGTTGTAGATGGATTGTATTATACATATCTGTATGTTCAAAAATACCGTTCAAGAGTCCCGGCCGGATGGCTGTCACTGTTGATCAATGCAGGTGAAGGAATAGATGTAGATGTTTTTTTCTTCAAGCAGGATAAAAACCGCTGTGTGGAGCGAATTGGACGCAGAATACGCTTGAACCGTTCAAAAATCAAGGATACTTATGATTCAAACAGCGACTTTGACAGTCTGAGTGAATCCATTCAGGCTGGTTATTACCTGAAAAGGGGGCTGAGCGGCAGTGAAGAATTCTACTACATGAGCATTCTGGTTACGATAACTGGACATAGTGAACAGGAAGTAGAATGGCGTTCAAAGGAAATGACAAAGCTGTTAAGCTCTCAGGACATTGGCACAGGTAGCTGCATTTTCAGAGAAGAGCAGGCTTTTTTATCTTCTCTGCCATTTTTACAGATAGACAAAAATATTTATGAGAAGTCCAAACGGAATGTACTTACATCCGGTGTAGCAGCATGTTATCCATTTGCTTCATATGAAATGTCTGATAAAGATGGCATCATGATCGGAGTAAATAAAGCAAACAGTTCGCTTGTCATCATAGATATTTTTAATTCGTTAAAATACAAAAATGCAAACATAGCCATATTTGGAACATCTGGCTCGGGAAAAACATTTTTGATGCAGCTTATGGCACTACGTATGAGACGAAAAAACATACAGGTATTTATTATTGCTCCGGATAAAGGACATGAATTTGCAAGAGCCTGTAATAACATTGGTGGAGAATTTATACAGATTTCTCCTTCATCGTCGAACTGCATCAATATAATGGAAATACGGCCTACAGATATGGAAACTCGCGATTTATTGGATGGGTATACATCTGAAAGGTCAGAACTTGCAAGCAAAATTCAAAGCTTACATATTTTTTTCAGCCTTCTGATTCCAGATATGTCACATGAAGAAAAACAGCTTTTAGATGGTGCAATGGTTACTTGCTATCAGGAAAAGGGAATCACACATGATAATCTGAGTCTGACGGATCCGGAACATCCAGGAAGATACAAAAAGATGCCGATTCTTGGTGATCTGCATGAAGTGCTTATGCGTAAAGAAGAATGCAGACGTATGGCGAATATATTAAATCGTCTGGTGAGTGGATCGGCATCCAGTTTTAATCAGCAGACTAATGTGGATCTGGAAAATAAATATGTTGTGCTGGATATTTCGGAACTTTCTGGTGATCTGCTCCTGGGAATGTTTGTGGCACTGGATTTTGTCTGGACAAAAACAAAGGAAGACCGGACAGTAGAAAAAGCGGTTTTTGTAGATGAAGCATGGAAACTTCTGATGTCTAATGATTTGGCAGGAGAATATCTGATTGAAATATTCAAAACAATCAGAGCTTATGGTGGATCGGCTATCTGTGCCACGCAGGATCTGGCAGACTGTTTTGCGGTAAGAGATGGAAAACTTGGACGCGGTATATTAAGCAACTCAAAAACAAAAATTGTTCTGAACATGGAAGTTTCAGAAGCAGAACGGATTCAGGAGGAGTTGGATCTTTCAGAAGCCGAAACCAATTCTATTATTCATTTTGAAAGAGGAAATGGTCTGATTTCCACAAATAATAATAATTTGATTGTTGAATTTAAAGCAAGTGCTCTGGAAAAAGATCTGATTACCACTGACCGCAAAGATCTTCAGGAATTGAAAGACAGAATCCGGAAATATGGTACAGATGCTTATGGCAGGAAATAGTGTGAATAAGAAACGGCATTAAAAACGTTACAAAGGACGTATAAGAGGAATGAAATTAATTATATGTCATAAAAAACGTTTTGTGATGACGTGTAACAGATGTCTTTTGAAAAAGACATGAAAAAACACATTATATGCCACATAAAAAACGTCATTTATGTGGCACATATTTATCATGGAAAGGATAGACCAGATGGAAAACAAACAAAAACCCGTGGAACGTGAAACCAGACAGTTAATTCAGACATATAATGTGCTCTTAAAATCTCAGATTTATGCATATTTCGCAAAAACCCAAAGAGATCATTTTGTAGGACGTGCATTTAAGACGCTGGAAAAAGAAAAACAGATTTATATTCATCAGGATCTGGAAATGGCAGCAATAAATGAAGAGGCATTTAAAGCCAGAAATGTAGGAACTTTGCAGGCATTTTGGGTTCTTCTGGATATTATGGATCAAAAAGAGGTAGACCAGCACTTCCTTGCATCAAAAGAGGAATATCCTGTTCGCATTGTGTTATGCGGTGAAGGAGAAATCTATGACATTTTGTATGTGTCAGAGAATGAGGTACAGGTTACCAACAATTTGTTTACCCGGAAGATGACAGATGATTGCGGGCATATCGTTATTGTGGAAAAGCCCGGGTACATACATGAAATCAGGATACCGGACGTGCTTGGATTTTGTACAGTGAAAGAAGGTGGAGAAATCGAATATTACAGAAATGCGGATGGATGAAAATGATTCATTTTTTAAATTAAAAGAACAGTTAGAAGATGCTCAAAAACTAATGGGAAGGATGGAACAGTATATAGTGGAAGCAAGAGGGGTATTGCAGTCCTGTATCCGGCGGCAGTCAGAATTCCAATATGCTTATTTGGGAGATATGATTCAGGAGACTGCGAAAACTTCAGAACGTTTGACAGATAAATTAAGACGCATGACGCTTGAAATTGTAGTAAATCCCAAAGAATATGAGAAATACAAAGAAGATCTGGTACTGATACACGGAATTGAACTGGAGTATAAGGATGAGATTCTTCGGGTATCCGCTCCCGTCCTGATCCCTCACCGGAAAGATTGTTATACGGATTATCTCTATAAACCATTACATACCGCTTTTCGAAATTGGTGTATGCAGAGAGCAGAGGAGAAGTTGGAAATTCCGACCTATACAAATTGTACGATTTGCTTTGTACATGTTTATGATGAAACACTTCCGCTTGCAAGAGTGAGAGATCATGACAATTATGAAGAAAAACATGTGCAGGATATTATTACAAATTTTTTCCTGCGGTCAGATAGTGGATTATACACGAATACCTGTCATGTGACACGTATGGGCGAGGAAGACCGTACACTGTTATATGTGATGGACAGCAGCAAATTTCCAGCGTGGATTTCTGATTTTGGCAAAGAAACAGGTATCGAAAAAAATCATGAGTAAATTGCATGGGGATTCTACATGGGAAAAGAATATCTGATAAGGCATAAAATAAGCAAAAATCTGAACAAAATTGCCAGGTTATGTACCCAGGTATTCAACAGATAGGGTATTTTTGCTTTTTCAACGAGGGGAAAATAATTGAAAAGACAACAGGATAAATTATTGATTATTATAGCGATGTCGGGTGAAATGCCGACTTATTTAGGACAATACGTGACTGGCTCGATTTCATATACTGCTGCCCTGATTACAAGATTAAAAAAAGAAAGATATATTTCTCTGAGATGCAAGGATGGATATAGAGGATACGTTTTATTAGAAAAAGGCAGAAATTATCTTCTTTCAGAATATGAAAAAGAACTCTCTTTTTTTATTTCCGGTTCCGGGCAGACGGGGCATGTGAAAAGTGAACCAGAAAAAAGAATGCGGCTGTATCGAATGAGCGAGGTATGGGTCTTCTTCTGGAAGGCGGGTATAGAGATCTTGCGGAACCATAAACCAGATATGGATAAAGGGTTCGTGAGAGATCGGGGAAAAGCGTTTTATTATGGCAGTCTGGAATTTAAAGGAATGTCGGAAGCAATCAGGGGTTCCAGATCATGTGGGGTGCTTTTATCCGGGGATACTGTGTTAGTTGTTTACAATACCATGGATCGAAATATGAAATGGGCGAAAAAAATGGAATGTTCCATGCGTACCTGGACAGAGCGAATGCTCTTAAAGGGCGGATATAACAGCAAAGCGGATGCGCTTATTGTAGGACAGAACATAAAAGTATTGTTAAAGCTTTTGGAAAGTGATGGAGGCATAAAAAAGGATCTGTTTCGACCAGATGATATTTATGATCAATATTATTATATTCCTATGTGCCGAGAGGGAATATTGCAGATTGTCCTGCTGACAGAGAAGCGGAAAAGAGAAAAGCTAAAGCAGTCTTTGTTTTCAAGATTTTCCATAAAGAGAGAAAAAGAATATGCTGCCTATAATGTGTGCGATGAAAATGGGAACCCTATATATTTAGTTTATGATTTGGAAATGCGTCAATTATGCCGCATTAAACAGGAACTCTTATGGAGACCGTCAGTAAGTATTGTGTGCATGGATTATCAGGCGGAAACAATAAGAGAATATTTGGGAGAGAAGGTGATCATTTATGAGCTCAATGCAGAAAATGTAATGAAATACCTTATAAATGACCTAGGAGAATGATCTTGGTCGATGGAGGTGGCTGCAAGATGGCGAATCCTTTTCATTCAACAGGCAGTCCGATTGTGGACCGGATGTGTCGGCTGCAGTTTACCGGAAATGTAATCCCGGCAGCGTGGTATCGTACAATTACCAGAGATAATGGGAAACCCAATCTGACAGCAATCATTATTTTGTCAGATGTTGTGTATTGGTATCGGCCGGTGGAAATCCGAGATGAATTAACGGGACAATTATGTGGATTCAAAAAGAAATTCAAAGCAGATATTTTACAGAGAAATTACCAGCAGCTTGCAGATCAGTTTGGAATCTCCAAAAGAGAAGCTGTGAACGCGGTAGTTGAACTGGAAAAAATAGGAGTTGTGAGAAGAGTTTTTCGAACTGTCAGGAAAGGAGGAATGCGGAACTCAAACGTGCTGTTTCTGGAGCTGAATGTAGATGTCCTGATACAACTGACTTATCCGGAAAATCTGTCAGATGCAGGGTATCACTTCTTAAAGGGAGAGCTGTCACCACACAAAGAGAGAGGTGCCACATCAGGATGTGACAGGATATCACAGTCAAATGAGGCATATCTCTCTTTTGAAGGGGATACAAATACAGAGATTACGGAAGAGAATACAGACATAGAGTATCCACTCTGTTCCTATCAGGCTGTGGAGCGTGCGATTCGGATACAGATTTCTTATGATGCGTTAAAAAACGATCATCCATATGACAGAAGAGTTGAAGAAATCCTGGGACTTATTCTGGATGTAATGGTTTCTACAGCACCTAAACTTCGGATTAACCGTGAGGAAAAAGATATAGAGATTGTGAAAGCACAGTTTGCGAAGCTTACGAAGGATCATGTCGAATTCGTGCTTCAGAGTATGGATGATACCAGCACAAAGGCCAGAAATATCCGAGCGGTGCTCCTGACTGCATTATACAATTCTGTCAATACAATAAACAGCTACTACGGGAACCGCTATCATTTCCATCTGGCAGAAGAAACCAGAAGAGAAATGGAGGAAACGGATTGAGAACAGAAAACTGGAAAAAAATCGTGACCGGATGCGGAATGGTTTTGTTAGCAGCATATGTGGGAGGCTTTTTTGAAATCTTGTTTTCCAGATCAGAAGTATGCTTAAGTCCTCTGCAATGTCTGTATGCAGGGTGTGGTACTTCGTCAGGAAGAAAATGGTCAATGGCAGCCGTGGTACTGCTTTTGGCTTTAACGGTACTGGTAATCTGGCGAGGAAAAGACAATCCATTGCATGATGAACGGAATTTTGAGATTTCGGATCAGGGAACTTATGGAACGGCAGGATTTATGGGAACACAGGAACAAAAAGAGATACTGCAGGCAGACCGTGGAATGAAGCATATAAAGGGGATTATTTTCGGAAGGGAGTTGTCTAATGGAAATATATTAAGTCTTCCGGTGGATTCAAGACTGAACCGAAATATCGCGGTATGCGGTTCGCAAGGTTCCATGAAATCCAGGGCTTTCGCAAGAGTGATGGCATTACAGTGTGTGCGCAGGGGTGAGAGTATGTATATTACGGATCCAAAATCAGAACTTTATGAGGATCTTTGTGCGTATCTCAAAGAAGAGGGATATGTTGTAAAGCAGCTGAATCTGATTCAGCTTACCCATTCAGATGCATGGAACTGTCTCGCAGAGATTGAAGACGGGGAGCTGATTGATGTGTTCTGTGATGTCGTGATTCGTAACACAACGGATAAGTTTGATCATTTTTATGACAATGTGGAAATGGATCTCTTAAAAGCTCTGTGCTTATATGTTTTTGAAGAGTATCCACAAGAGCAGAAAACTTTTCCGGAAGCTTATAAATTATTGCTCAATAAAAGTGTGGAAATGCTGGATTCCATTTTTGAAAGGCTTCCAACGGATCATCCGGCAAAAGGTCCATATCAGTTATTTTCCAAGGCAGAAAAAGTAAAAGGAAATGCTGTGCTTGGTCTTGGAACCCGTCTGCAGATTTTGCAGAATAAGATGGTGCAGCAGATTACGAGCCATACAGATATAGACCTGTCACTGCCGGGAAAGCAAAAGTGTGCGTATTTTTGTATTACTTCGGATCAGGATTCTACATACGATATGCTTGCTACACTGTTTACATCATTTTTAAGTATCAAGCTGGTTCGCCTGGCTGACAGAACGGAAGAACGTGTCCTACCAGTACCGGTAAGTTTTATACTGGATGAATTTCCAAATATCGGTGTTGTTCCGGATTTTAAAAAGAAACTGGCTACGGCCAGATCCCGGCGGATAGGCATGAGCATCCTGTTTCAGAATATTCCACAGCTTCAGAACCGTTATCCGGATAACCAGTGGGAAGAGATCCTTGGCGGCTGTGATTTCTCGATCTTTCTTGGCTGTAATGATATGACAACCGCTACCTACTACAGTGACCGGACCGGTGAGATTACAGTTTCAGTTGCTTCTATCCGAAAGAACTTTTTTACGATCCGTGCCACAGATTATGTGCCGGAATATTCGGAATCACGTTCCATTGGAAAACGGCAGCTCCTTTTGCCAGATGAAATCCTTCGTTATCCGCTGGATCAGGGAATCCTAATCATCCGAGGACACAATGTGCTTCGGTTTAAGAAAATGGATTATACGGAACATGCAGATGCCGGAAAACTGAAGATGGAAAAGGTTGTGGATCATATTCCGGACTGGTATCGAAAGTGGGAAAAACAGCAGCAGGAATTTCAGATACTGGATGAGCAGGTATATGAAGCTTCGGCTCCATTGGAAAAAAATGAGAGTCCGATAAAAGAAAATGACGTGCAAGAACCACTGACTGTAAATGGGGCTGTTCAAAAAACAAAGAATAAAAAGCGGACAAGTACTGGTAATACGGTCATGAAAGTAGATGATCTTTTTGTAAAAAAATCAAAGGGGTGAAGGTTTGGAAATTAATCTAAATGAAATACGGGGAAATTCACTGGTCCGCTATGGATTCAGAGTTCTGCTTGCCAAAGAATTTGGACTTTATCTGAAGGAGCAGGAGGTGGAAAAAATACTGCTTGCAGAAAGCTGCATTGAAGTATATGAAGATGTAGAGGAATTTCTGGAAAAAAGCGGATGGAGACGGGATAATCCAGAATTGTGCAGTGAATGCTATTTATTTGAAAATCATATCTGTAGAAAAATCCAGGGTAAAATCTGGTATTTTTCAAGAATACAGTATGAAAATGGATTGCGGGGAATGAAGCAGGGCTTCAATTAGAGAATACGCAGTATTCGAAGTGTGAAAGGGCGGTAATATCCTGGCCAAAAGGGTGTTACTGCCTTTTTTTATTGTAAAAAGCCAAAAGCAAAAATAGGACATTTGCTTGTGATTTTCGCTTATTTGAGTTAAAATTATTATAGAAACATTGAAATGATGGATGACAAGTGCTTTGATTCTTGTAGGCAAAAAGATGCCAGAAAACAGGAGGGATGATATGTGCACAAAAAATGAACTGAATAGTATTTTACAAAAGTTGACACAGATTTATCGCTCAGTATATGGAGAAAATCTTGTTCAGGTAATTTTATACGGCTCTTATGCAAGAGGAGATTATCATACGGATTCAGATGTAGATGTTGTTGCAATCGTGCATGGTGACAGGAAAACATTGCAGCAGCAGTTGAAAAAGGTATGGGATTCCTCTTGCGAGCTGGAGTTAGAGTACGATACAATTCTTTCTCCGACCGTAATTCCGTATGAAGAGTTTAAACAATACCAGACAGTTCTTCCATATTATCGTAACATTTCACAGGAAGGAGTGGTAATTAGTGCCTGATAATCGAAGGGAACTGATAAAATATCGACTGGAAAGTGCAAGAGAGCGTTTAAATTCGGCAGAAGTATTGCTTGCATCGAAAAGTTATAAAGATTCTATCGGAAGATCTTATTATGCCATGTTTACTGCAGTTCGCGCATTGCTTGCAAAAGAGGGCGTTGATTATTCAAAACATGCAGGAGTAATTTCCTATTTCCAGCGAGAGTATATTAAAACACAAAAATTCGAAAAGAAATATTCAAAATATTTGAGTCAGGCATTTCAGATTAGAAACAATACGGACTATGCCGATTTTTTTGTAGTATCATTTGAAGATGCCCGTGAACAGGCTGATAGGGCAAAGGAGTTTTTAACGGCGATAGAAGAGTTTTTAAAAGCATAAAATATTGGTGAGAACAAATAAAATATTTCATGAAGCAACTACAGACGGGGTAAGTTATATTTCTATACCCTGTCTTTTTTGTATATAAAATTTCTGAAAATATTCTGGTGAAATAGTAGTATGATACGGAGAATTAAAAAACGTGATAGTGTCAAATGATTTATGAAAAAACTGAGCCCAAAAATAAGGCTCAAACGAACCTTGAAAATTGTAGATATTGATAACAATAAGCTCTCCGAGGGCTTAGGGCGCTGCCCTAAGTACCCGCAAGGGACTCGTCCCTTGACCCAGATTCGGGCTTTGCCCGAACCCATCCTCGCCGGAAGGCAGGAAAAGGGCGCAGTTGCCCCCTTTTCTGCTGAAATAGGATAATCCGTGAACCTTATGTCAAGAGACTTTCGCGGCATATCCTCGCACCACAGGTGCTGCGGTATTCCACGGTTCTCCTGACAACGGTTCCGCTCCAGTTATGCAGATGCCTGATTTTGTAGATTTAAGATAGTTTGCTGACCAAGGAAAATCAACAGTTGCCATTTACCTGGCATATTTTCTGCACCTTCCAACATCTCTACTTTATTTAGAACTTTGCATCCTGCGTGCTTGTGAGGTCTGAGAAAGTTGTAGTAGGCGACCCATAGAGCCAGGTCATAGTTGGCACCGTCGATGTTATCAAAGCCGTTTGTAGGTCTGTAAGAAACCTTGTATGTACGGTTTAATCTTTCGATCATCTGTTTGTATGGTCGGAATACTCTTGATACTTCATCGTCGTTGGTAAGTCCAATTACTTGAGTGATATCAAACTTAAACTTATCACCGAACTCACGGAAAAACTGTTGTGCAGCTAATGGATAGGCGCTGTAACCATCTGCAATAAAGTGGAAGTTTTCAGGAAGCTTTTTCAAGTGCCGGAAAGCCATTCGCATGGCTAGAATGCAGGGACCAACGCCGCGGTTATCAGAGACTTGATTGCCAATGATGGAACGTTTGGAAGCATCCATGATGAACCAGATATAAGCTTTTACACCACGGATTTTGATGTAGGTTTCATCAGCAGTAAATACCTTGCCAGTTCCGTAGTCATAGTTGTCAACAAAGGGTTTGATACACATAGCGGCGGATTTGCAGTAGTTAGCACTGCTCTGGTGTGAGATATCGATGTTGTACAGATCTTTGAGAGCCTGTTTCGTTTTTCTAAGAGATAGACCAAGATTTACGTGAAGAGTCAGGCATAAGGACATGGTGTTGGAATCAAACTTGGTGAATTTTAGGGAAGAAGCGTTCTTCGTCAGGGAGTTTAAGTCCAGTTTAAAGAAATCTATCGTAAATTCACGGTAGATATAGTGGAGTTTGTATTTGTTTTTACCATAGTCTTCGTCCAGATGTTTCTTATCCACTTTCTTCAAGTTGTGGAGATAGTAAGGGCATTTGGGATTCACACATTTGTGGATGATAAAGTGTTTACGGTCTTTCTTATGCACCAGGCTGTGGTTGCAATGAGGACATCTCAAGACGGTGTTTTTGGAAAAACGATTATCTTTGGTTGGAGAAAAAAGCGTTTGGCAGACCTTGCATAGAACCTGACTTTTCTTCCTGCCATCGTTCCACATCAGATAGTCCACAGGCACATCACAGGCAGGGCAAGTGCAGTGTTTGGGTATATCGCACTCAACTCGACGAAATATAGGGCGAATGGTCTTGTGGTAGCGTTGCTGGTAGTAAGAGATAAGGTCTTTCCAGTTCCAGTCCTGCTGATAGGATATGACTTTGGGAAGTTCATCAATCTTAAACTTCTGGTACTTTGGAGAATGGGAATCATCGAAAGCCCACTGCTTAAGAGGGATATATCTACAGATAAGGTTAATAAGCCAGCAAATTTGTTTATGTTGGTATTGAATGAATTGAAGTAAATAGAGTATAATGTCCATGAGCAATGTCTCCTTTGGTAGTGTTGCTTGTGGTGATTGCATTATACCAAAAAAGAGGTCATTGCTCTTTTTATTGCGAACTCCCATAAAATCAAGGTTTAAACAATAAAAATCAGGTAGTAATTTGACACTACCAGTAAAAAAGAAAGGATAAAAAAATGAGAAAAAAGATTCTGAAAGTGTTTTTTGTGATATTGACAGGTATCAC
>OLRT01000486.1_pt1 | contig 31159 bp, 30 predicted proteins | sample 1672021 | NCBI WGS metagenome assembly OLRT01 (sample SAMEA3136637, study PRJEB25190) | human gut metagenome | reverse complement strand
CCAAGTACCTGGTTTACAAGGCTGGCCTGAAAAAGCAGCAGGCCATGAACGGCGCCAAGGTCCGTTACAGCGTCGAGGCTGCCGAGGCGAAGCTGATCGCTTCCCGTACCGCCAGCGATGTGACCCGCCGCTGCCTGCAGCTGTTCGGCGGTTACGGCTACACCCGTGATTACCCCATCGAGCGTATGATGCGTGATGCCAAGATCACTGAGATCTATGAGGGCACCAGCGAAGTTCAGATGATGGTCATCTCCGGCGCGCTGCTGAAGTAAGGAGGCAAGACGTAATGAAAGCAATCGTTTGTGTCAAACAGGTTCCCGATACGCAGGGCAAGGTTGCCGTCAAGGCTGACGGCACGATGGACCGTGCCGCTATGGCCACCATCACCAACCCTGATGACCTCAACGCTGTTGAGGCTGCCCTGCAGCTGAAAGATGAGACCGGCTGCGAAGTCGTCGTTGTTACCATGGGCCCGCCGCCGGCAGAAGGCATGCTGCGCGAGCTGATGGCCCGCGGCGCTGACCGCGGCGTTCTGGTTTCCGGCCGCGAGTTCGGCGGCTCCGATACCTTCGCTACCTCCCAGATCCTGGCTGCTGCCGTCAACAAGATCGGTGTCGGCCCTGAGGACATCGTTTTCTGCGGCCGTCAGGCCATCGACGGTGACACCGCCCAGGTCGGCCCCCAGATCGCTGAGAAGCTGCACCTGCCCCAGGTCACCTATGTTACCGAGATCAAGAAGGACGGCAACTCCCTGACCGTGAAGCGTCAGCTGGAGGATGGCTACATGGAGCTGAAGGTTCAGACTCCCTGCCTGCTGACCTGCATCAAAGAGTTGAACACCCCCCGTTACATGAGCGTGCCCGGCATCTTCGAGTGCTACGACAAGCCGCTGGAAGTGTTCGATTACAACGCACTGAAAGATGATCCGCTCATCGAGACCGATACCATCGGCCTGAAGGGCTCTCCGACGAACGTTTACAAGTCCTTTGCTCCTCCGGTCAAGGGCGCCGGCATGAAGGTCGAGGACGCTGCCCAGCTGGTTGGCATCCTGAACGACAAGCACCTGATTTGAGGAAGGAGAAACAAACAATGGCTGAATTCAATGCAATGGACACCGCCGCATTCAAAGGCGTGTGGGTATTCTGCGAGCAGCGCGAAGGCAAGATCCAGGCCATCAGCTATCAGCTGCTGAGCGAAGGCCGCAAGCTGGCCAATGACCTGGGCGTTGAGCTGTCCGGCGTCGTTATGGGCAGCGGCCTGGCCGAGGCTGACCTCAAGACTCTGGGCGGCTACGGTGCTGACCGCGTTTACAACATCGACAGCCCCCTGCTGAAGGACTACACCACCGATGGCTATGCCAAGGCTCTGTGCGATCTCATCATGGAGAAGAAGCCGGAGATCATGCTGATCGGCGCTACCAACCTGGGCCGTGACCTCGGCCCCCGCTGCGCAGCCCGCCTGCACACCGGCCTGACTGCTGACTGCACCCATCTGGATGTCGACGTTGAGAAGTACAAGAACTTCCTGCGTACCACCTCCAACATCGATGTGGACAACACCAAGTTCGAGGAGAACACCAACCTGAAGATGACCCGCCCTGCATTCGGCGGCCACCTGATGGCTACCATCATCTGCCCCCGCTTCCGCCCGCAGATGTCCACCGTCCGTCCCGGCGTTATGCAGATGCAGGCCTTTGACGAGGCTGGCGCTGCCAATGTCGTGATCGAGAACGTGGCTCCCGCCCTGACCGCCGAGGACATCCATGTCGAGGTCCTGGACATCAAGAAGAGCGCCGAGAAACTGGTTGACCTGATCGGTGCTGACGTGGTCGTTTCTGTCGGCCGCGGCATCTCTGCTGACCCCGAGAAGGGCATCAAGCTGGCTGAAGAGCTGGCTGAGGTTCTGGGCGGCGTTGTTGGCGCTTCCCGTGCCGTCACCGATGAAGGCTGGCTGTCTGCTGACCATCAGGTCGGCCAGACCGGCAAGACCGTGCATCCCCGCATCTACGTTGCCCTGGGCATCTCCGGTGCTATCCAGCACGTGGCCGGCATGCAGGACTCCGAGACCATCATCGCCATCAACAAGAACGAGAACGCTCCCATCTTCGATGTTGCCTCCTACGGCATCGTCGGTGATCTGTACAAGGTCGTTCCCGAGCTGATCAAGGAGATCAAAGCTGCCAAGGCTTGATTGAATCGTAAAGCGTAATAAGGGCCGCACCCCGCATAAGGGCGCGGCCCTTTTTGCATGCAAAATGCTTTTGCAACATACTTTTGTTAAAAAAGTTTACAAATGCGCCATAAAGAGGTACAACAAAAGCGTTGCGTTTTGCGGAAAATATCGGCGCAGCAAGGATCTTCCTGTAATCCTTATATAAAAACGCCTGTGTGATACAAATTTTCCGCACAGGTGTTTTCTTTTTACATTTTGTCGAATTCTCTGCTACAAAAAAACACCCTGTGCTTTACAGGGTGCAGGTGCTGCACAACGGCAGGCGGTTGGCCCCACCCTCCGGGAAGAAGGTGGGGCCGAATGCGTATCACGATTCACGTCGGGGCTTTTACTGTCACGATCATCGTCAAAAAACGCGGAAACCGCCACTCTGCAAGTGACGGTTTCTAGTAATATAAACCGATAACGGAAAGGGCCAACCGCTTGTCGCAGCGCCATTTCTATTTAGAATATACTACATTCCAGCGCAAAAGTCAACCTTCCACCGCCGGGGCGGACAGCAGCTCCGGTGGTAACTCGCTCTCGTCCTCATTGACGAGGGAATCATCGACATCGAATGTCGCATTAAAGGTCTTTGCGGCAGCATCCGCCAACAGATCGACATCGACCAGTTCACTGTCTGCCATGACATACAGCAGCTTATCATCAAAGCTGACCACGCGGGCCTTATCTGCCTCCACGCAGACCCACTTGCGCATGCTGATGTTTTCCTCCATCGAATCGGCAATCTCACGGGCATCGGCCTTGTCCCTGAGGCGCAGCAGTACCAGGCTGTACGCCTGGCTGCCGGTCATCGGCTCGCTGATGACCGCTGCATCCACCTTGCCCACATTGTTGGCGGTCAGCCCGGCCAGGTAGCCGTACCAGGTCTCATCGGTCAGGTCGATGCCCGTTGTCTCCATGCCCATCAGCTCCACCGGCTGGATCTTATAGATCGCATCCACCATATCGCTCAGCTCGGCGTCCGGTGCAGGCTGGGCATTTTCATCACTTTCGAGCTCGGGGTCAACACTAAACTCAGGGTCAATCTCCATGCCTTCCTCCGGGGTGGTGGCAGGTGCGTCCAGGTCCGGGGTGGGGGTGGGCGTTGCCTCGGTAGTCTTGTTGCCGCAGGCCGTCAGGGCCAGGGCGGCCAGCAGGGCCGCGGTCAGGGTCAGCTTTTTCATAGAAGAATTCCTTTCTCGGTCAGTATTTCGTGGGGAGAAAATCGGACGTCCCAGCCCTCGCAAGGCAGGTCGCCCAGCATGGCGGCTGTGGGGCAAACCAGCAGCCGCCTGCCTTTATAATGTGCAAGGAAGCGGTCATAATACCCGCCGCCGCGCCCCAGCCGCACACCGTCCGGGCTGGCAGCCAGGCAGGGGATCAGCGCCAGCGCGCCATCCCCCAAATGGGCGGTATCAAAGGCAGGCAGGGAAGCAGGCGCTTCCAAAATGCCATAGGCCCCCGGCTGCAACTGCGAAAGCGCTGTGATCTCCACCCAATCCATCTCGGTGCGGCTCAGCACCCGGGGCAGCAGCAGACGTTTGCCCTCGGCCAGCGCCTGCCGCAGGATGTCGGCGGTGTCAGGCTCGTCCGGCATGCTGGCAAAGGCCAGCACCGTGTCGGCGTACTGCCAGGCGGGCAGGGTAAACAGCACCCCGGCCATTGCGTGCCCTACGGTATGCAGGTCCACGGCGGCGCGGCAGGCTTTGGCAAGCTTGCGGGCTTCGGTTTTGGTCATGGCTGCGGCCTCCTTTTCCCATCATTGTACCACATCCGCCCCTTACCCTACAAGACGGCAAAACGCGCCCGATGTTACACCCTGCGCAAAATTTGTTTAAAATATGTCCGCCATCTTGCCCAGTGGGCCAAACAGGAGTATAATATATACTGTATCGCTATGTGTATACTATACTGTAATTAAATAAAGTCAATTGTCGAAAAGGAGAATAAAAAACATGGGTAAGTTCAATTTTGTCAAGACTGACATCCCCGAGGTGCAGATCATCGAGCCGACCGTTTTTGGTGACGACCGCGGCTATTTTATGGAGACATACCAGATCGACGATTTCGCCGCCGCGGGCATCGATAAGCCCTTTGTGCAGGACAACCAGAGCCGCTCCACCAAGGGCGTGCTGCGCGGTCTGCATTTCCAGACCAAGCACACCCAGGGCAAGCTGGTGCGCGTGACCATGGGCGAGGTGTTCGACGTTGCCGTCGACTGCCGCCCCAACAGCAAGACCTTCGGCAAGTGGGTGGGCGTGACCCTTTCCGCCGAGAACAAGAAGATGCTCTGGATCCCTGAGGGCTTTGCCCACGGCTTCCTGGTGCTGTCTGATGTGGCCGAGTTCTGCTACAAATGCACCGACGTCTACGATCCCACCGCAGAGGGCGGCATCCCCTACGACGACGCCACTGTCAACGTCCAGTGGCCGGACTGCGGCTGCGAGCATAAGACCAGCGCTAAGGACAAGGAGCACACACCCTTTGCTGACCAGAAGTTCGAGTATTTTGAGAAGTATTGAGGATAAGCCGTGCAGAACCTGAAAAATAGCTTTGCGGGCTTTTGGAAGTACCGCTACCTGCTGCAAAACCTGATCACCCGCGACTTTAAGCTGAAATACCGCCGCAGTGTGCTGGGCGTGGCCTGGAGTGTGCTGAACCCCCTGCTGACCTGCCTGGTCATGTGGGCCGTGTTCGGTGCGCTGTTCAACCAGAAGGGGCAGGGCATCGAGGATTTCCCGCTCTTCCTCATCATCGGCCAGCTGATGTTCAACTTCTTCCGCGAGAGCACCACCATGGCCATGGAAAGCGTGCTGAAAAACGGCCCGCTGCTGCGCAAAGTGTATATTCCTAAGTACATTTTCCCGCTGGAAAAATGCTGCTTTGCGCTGGTCAACTTCTTCTTCAGCCTGGTGGCGCTGTTCATCGTGGCACTGCTGACCTGGTCCCACATTTCCGTCAATACCGTGCTGCTGGCAATCTATCCCATCGTCATGCTGTTTGCGTTCAGCCTGGGCGTGGGGCTGATCTTGTCCACCATGTACGTTTTTGTACGTGACATCATGCATATTTGGGAAGTTTTCTGCACCCTGCTGGTCTACGGCAGCGCCATCTTCTACGACCCGCGCCAGATGGAAAGCTGGATGCAGTACGTTATCAACCTCAACCCCATTTATTGGTACATCACCTCGGTGCGTTCCTGCGTGATGTGGGGCGAGGGGCTGACCCCCAACATGGTGCTGATCCCGTTCCTCTGCGCCGCCCTCAGCCTGGGCCTGGGCGTCTACGTCTTTAAAAAGAATCAGGACAAATTTGTCCTGTACATGTAAGGGGGCAGCGCTATGGCAGAACAGAAACCCATTATCTCCATCGACCATGTGTCGATGCGCTTCAACCTTGCCAAGGAAAAGCACGAGAGCCTGAAAGAATATTTTGTGGCGCTGCTGCACGGCGGCATCCGCTTTGATGAGTTCTTCGCCCTGGATGATGTCAGCTTTGACATCATGCCCGGTGACTTTTACGGCCTGATCGGCCTGAATGGCAGCGGCAAATCCACATTGCTCAAGGTCATTTCCGGTGTGTACAAACCCAGCGCGGGCAAGGTCACCGTCAACGGCACCATTGCCCCCCTGATCGAACTGGGCGCGGGCTTTGATATGGACCTGACCGCCCGGGAAAATATCTACCTCAACGGTACGGTGCTGGGCTATACGCCGAAATATATCGACTCCAAATTCGATGAGATTGTAGAGTTCAGCGAGCTGGAGGAATTCCTCGATGTGCCGCTGAAAAACTACTCCTCCGGCATGGTGGCCCGCCTGGCTTTTGCCGTGGCGACGATGACCAAACCGGACATTCTGATCGCGGACGAAATTCTGTCGGTCGGCGACTTCCTTTTCCAGGAAAAGTGTGAGAAGCGCATGGCCGAGCTGCTTTCCGGTGGTACGACTGTGATTCTGGTCAGCCACTCCATCGACCAGATCGAACGCATGTGCAACAAGGTGGCCTGGCTGGATCACGGCCACCTGCGCCGCCTTGGCCCTACCGCTGAGATCACGGCAGAGTACCGTAAATTCGAGAAAAAAGACGCCATGCCGGCCAAAATCACCGAGGAATAACGATGAGCGAGAAACCGAACAACGAACGCCCCGCCGACCTGGCCGTACAGGACAGCGTGGGCGGCATGGCCAAGCGCCTGCTGAACCCTGCCCACCTGCGCGATCTGGCAAAGCGCGGCGCCGCCACCCTGCACGAGCAGGGGGCCGAGCAGCTTTGGCGCGACGTGAAGTTCCGCGTCGGTCTGGCGCTTCACCATGACGATTGGCGTCACCGGGCGGATATTCCGTTGAAACGGGAGCTGAAAGCCCAGCGTGCGGCGAACCTGCAGGGACCGAAAATCAGCATCATCGTGCCGCTGTATAACACACCTGCGAAGTTTTTTGATGAAATGCTGCGCAGCGTGACCCGCCAGACCTACCAAAACTGGGAGCTGGTGCTGGTGGATGCCAGTGACCCGGACAAGCGCTTGGAAAGACGCCTGCCCAAGGCTGTGCCCGGCACCATCGTGTATGAGCCGGTGGAAAACGGCGGTATTGCAGCCAACACCACCCGCGGCTTTGAGATGGCCCACGGCGACTACATTGCCCTGCTGGACCACGACGATGTGCTGTACTTAAACGCCCTTTTCGAGGTTGTGCAGAACATCCAAAACACGGGTGCTGACTTTGTCTATAGTGACGAGATCGTACTCTCGGCGGATTTGAAAGAGCTGGGCGGTTACCACTTCAAGCCGGATTTTGCGCCCGACTACCTGCGCGGGGTGAACTTTATCACCCATCTGGCGGTGTTCAGCCGACCGCTGCTGGATGCTGCCGGTGCCTACGAGTCCAAGGAGTTTGACGGTGCGCAGGACCACGACCTGATCTTGCGCCTGACTGAGAAGGCACAGCGCATCGAGCATATCAAAAAGGTGCTGTATATCTGGCGCGGTCACGCAGGGTCCACCGCCGCAGGCATGGAGGCCAAGCCCTACGCCATCGCGGCGGGGGAGCGGGCTATCGACGCGCAGCTGCAGCGCCTTGGCCTGCCCGGCCGCGCCATGGCCGTGCCCGACGCGCCGGGGGCGTTCCAGGTGCGGTACGAGCTGACGGGCAATCCGCTCATCAGTGTGCTGATCCCCAACAAGGACCACACCGACGACCTGGACCGCTGCCTGACCAGCCTGTACCAAAACGCCGGGTATGATAACTTTGAGGTCATCGTCATTGAGAACAACTCGACAGACCCCGCTACCGAGGCCTACTACCAGACCATCCCCGGTCGCTTTGCGCGCTGCAGGGTGGTGCGGTACAAGGGCGCGTTCAACTTCTCGGCCATCAACAATTTTGGCGCGCAGTTCGCTGACGGCGAGCATCTGCTGCTGTTGAACAACGACATTGAGGTGCTTTCCCACGACTTTTTACGGGAACTGCTTAGTTACAGCCAGCGGCCCGACGTGGGTGCGGTGGGCGCAAAGCTCTACTACCCCGACGACACCATCCAGCACGCCGGTGTGCTGATGGGCATCAACGGCAGCGCGGGCCACAGCCACAAGAGCTATCCCCGCACCGCTGTGGGCGACATGTACCGCCTGGTCACCACCCAGGACTACATGGCCGTTACCGGTGCCTGCCTGATGACGAAAACCGCGCTGTACCGTGCCAACGGCGGCCTGGACGAGGAAAAGTTTGCCGTCGCCTACAATGATGTGGACTACTGTTTAAAGCTGTGGCAGCGCGGCCTGCTGAACGTCTATACCCCCCGCGCCGAGGCTTACCATTACGAAAGCAAGAGCCGAGGTCTTGACACGTTAAGTGAGAACGCCAAGCGCTACGAGCGCGAGAAAACCAATTTCTACGCCAAATATCAGCAGTATATCGACAATTACGACCCCTACTACAACCCGCATTTCAACAATTTGTTTGAAAATTTCGGGTTGAAGTGAGGAGGTGTTTTGCATGGAAAATAAGTTTGATACCCAGTTTTTAATCGAAGGCCACGACCTCGACGAGGACGCCATCCACGACGGCATTTTGAACAGCGCCAAGGGCGATTGCCTGTTGGTCGTCGGCGACGAGGATGTCGTCAAGGTGCATTACCACACCGACACCCCGTGGAAGGTGCTGGAATACGCCGCCACCCAGGGCGACATCCACACTATCATTATCGAAAACATGGAGCGTCAGTCCAACGGCCTGCACGGCTAATATTGTTTAAAGTTTCTTCGCTTACCTTCTTTTCAAAGAAGGTAAGAAATCCTCGATAAAGGAGCCACCACCATGAGCCTGGAAACGAAACGCATCAAGGAACTGTTCGGCTATGCGCGCACCCTGACGAAGGAACAGGGCGTCGGTGTGATGGCGGCCCGGGCGGCAGGGTTCTTTAAGCGGCGGTTCTTCGGCAAAAAGGCCCGCTACCTGCCCGCCAAGCAAACGCTGGACACCCAGCGTGCGGACGCCGGGCAAAACGCCAAAAACTGGCCGGCTATCAGCATTTTGACGCCGCTGTACAACACACCGCCGCAATTCCTGCAGCAATTTCTGGACAGCGTGCAGGGCCAGACGTCCCCCAACTGGCAGTTGGTGCTGGTCGATGCCAGCGATGCGGCTCACACCGACGTGGAGCGCACCGCGCAGGCCCGCGCGGCATCTGACCCGCGCATTGTCTACCGCAAGATTGAAAATAAGGGCATCGCCGCCAACACCAACGAGGCCGCCAAGCTGGCCACCGGCACCTACCTGGCGCTGGCCGACCATGATGACATGCTGGCTCCTCATGCCGTCTACTGCATGGGCAAGCTGCTGGCTGAGACCGGCGCGGACTTCGCCTACAGCGACGAGGCCTTATTTGAGAAAACCCCCGAACACCCCCGCGTGGGCCACTTCAAGCCCGACTACGCGCCGGAATACCTGATGGCCGTCAACTACATCTGCCATTTGGCGGTGTTCAAAAAAGAATTGTTCGACGCCGTGGGCGGCGAGCGCCCGGAGTGTGACGGCGCCCAGGATCATGACCTTTTCCTGCGGCTTATCGATGAAATGCAGCGACGCGACCCTGCCGCCAAGCCGGTGCATATCCCGCAGGTGTTGTACTACTGGCGGGTGCATGCGGCCTCCACCAGCGGCGGCACCGGGGCTAAGCCCTACGTGGAAGCGGCCGCTCGTAAGGCGGTGGCCGACCATCTGGCCGCCACCGGCCGCCACGGCACTGTGGAGCCGGGCAAATTCCCCGGCACCTGCCATGTGGTGTGGGACCTGCCAGACCCGGAGCCGCTGGTTTCGATCTTGATCCCCAACAAGGACCACACTGATGATTTGGAGAAGTGCCTGCACAGCATCTACGCCAAAACGACCTACGAAAACTTCGAGGTCATCGTCATCGAGAACAACTCTACCGACCCCGCCACCTTCGACTACTACAAGCGCATCCCCGAACGGTACGACAACGCACGGGTGGTCATGTACAAGGGCGGGTTCAACTTCAGCCGCATCAACAATTTTGGCCGCAAATATGCGGCGGGCAAGTACCTGCTGCTGCTCAATAACGACATCGAGGTTATCGGCGGCGACTGGCTGACCCAGATGGCAGGGGAGTGCGCCCAGCCCGGCGTGGGCATCTGCGGCGCGATGCTCTACTACCCCGACGACACCATCCAGCACGCGGGCATCATCACCGGGCTGGGCGGCTACGCGGGGCACAGCCACAAATACCACAAGCGCGGCGGCAGCGGATATATGTTCCGTCTGGCCACCGTGCAGGATTTCTCCGCCGTGACCGCCGCCTGCCTGCTGGTGCGCACTGCCGTGTACGACAGCGTCCACGGTTTGGACGAGGAGTTCACCGTTGCTTACAACGATGTGGACTTCTGCCTGCGGGTGCGGGATGCGGGCTGGCGCATCGTTTGGACGCCCTACGCCGAGCTGTACCACCACGAGAGCAAGTCCCGCGGCTCGGACGAGAACGACCCGGCGAAAAAGGCGCGCTTTGACGCCGAGCATGACCGTCTGTACGCGGTGCATGGCAAAGAGAACATCCTCCATGACCCCTACTACAGCCCGTCCCTCTCGCTGGATTACGAGGACTTCCGCGAGAGCGGCGACCTGCGCCACCTGAAATAACAGTTGAAGATCCAATAAAAAATCCCCTGCAGCGTAAAACTGCGGGGGATTTACTGTTACCTGTTAAAAATTACTTAGTGCCGAAGATACGGTCGCCGGCGTCGCCCAGGCCGGGCACGATATAGCCGTTCTCGTTCAGCTTCTCATCCAGGGCGGCAACGTAGATGTCGACGTCGGGGTGAGCCTCATGCAGAGCCTTCAAACCCTGGGGAGCGGCCACCAGGCCGATGAACTTGATGTGCTTGGCACCACGCTTTTTGATCTGGGCGATGGCATCGCAGGAGCTGCCGCCGGTTGCCAGCATCGGGTCCAGAACAAAGACCTCACGCTCGTTGATGTCGCTGGGCAGCTTGCAGTAATACTCGACAGGCTCCAGGGTCTCCTCGTTGCGGTACATGCCAATGTGGCCGACCTTGGCGGCGGGGATCAGGTTCAGCATACCGTCGACCATGCCCAGGCCGGCGCGCAGAATGGGCACCAGGGCCAGCTTACGGCCAGCCAGCACCTTGGTGCGGGCCAGGGCCACGGGGGTCTCGACCTCGACTTCCTCGGTAGGCAGGTCGCGGGTGGCCTCGTAGCACAGCAGCATGGCGATCTCGCTTACCAGATCGCGGAACTCCTTGGTGCCGGTGTTGCGGTCACGCAGCAGGCTGATTTTGTGCTGGATCAGGGGATGGTCAACAATTTCTACAACGCTCATGGTGGTATCTCCTTGTACAAATATTTATTCCAGCCTGCCCGTGCAGGCAATGTCAACAGGGGTAATGGGTTACAGGTTCTCCAGCGCCATCATCTTGTCGATGCGCTTCTGGTGGCGGCCGCCCTCGAACTCGGCGTTCAGGAAAGCGTCCACGATCTGGCAGGCCAGGCCAGCGCCCACCACGCGGCCGCCCAGGCACAGGGCGTTGGCGTTGTTGTGGCGGCGGGTGAACTCTGCACTGAAGGTATCACTGCAGCAGCAGGCGCGGATGCCCTTGATCTTGTTGGCGCACATCGACATGCCCACGCCGGTGCCGCAGCACAGGATGACCAGTGCGCAGCTGCCGTCCAGCACGGCCTTGCAGCCCTTGGCGGCGTAGTCCGGGTAGTCCACGCTGGCGGTGGAGTCGGTGCCAAAGTCGGTGCAGGCAACGCCCAGCTCATCCAGATGTGCTTTGATAGCTTCTTTCAGCTCGTAGCCGCCGTGGTCGGCAGCCAGTGCGATCGGTTTGTCAAACTTCATTGGTTATTTGGTCCCCTCTGTTTGTTGTTTTTCGCGTTCGGCGCGTTCACGCTCCGCCTGGCTCAACCGGTGGTAGTCTGGCAGCAGGGCAGCAGGCGGCACGCAGGCCCCGGCTTCCCACATGGCTTTGGCGGCCAGCGCCACCCCGGCACCCCGCAGCACCTGCAGGGCGGGCGGACAGGCTGCGACCCCGCAGACCTGCTTATAACTATTGTAGCACAAAGTTGCGCCATCGCCAACAAAAAACAGCGGTTTTTTGCAGTCTTGTACAAATTTTTCCAAACTTGTTACGGGGGCGGCGGCGTCCTCGGTCAGGCGGGTGTGGGTGGCCAGGTCAAAAGCGCCCCAGTACACCTGCCCGCGGCGGGCGTCTTGCGCGCCGATGACAGTGCCCACGCCCGCCAGGCCATAGGCCAGCGCTGCCATGGTGGAAACGCCCGCGCAGGGGATCTGCCGCGGCAGGGCCAGCCCCTTGACCACCGAAAGCCCGATGCGCAACCCGGTAAAGCTGCCGGGGCCGCTGGTCACGCCCAGCAGGTCGATGTCCTCCATCGTAAGCCCGCAGGCACGCAGCGCGGTGTCGATCATGGGCAGCAGGGTTTCGCTGTGGGTCATGCCGTTGTTGCACTGGGTCTCGTACAGCAGGGTGTCGTCCCGCAAAATGGCAACGGCGGCGGACTTGCCTGCGGTATCTACAGCCAGGATATTCATACAATCACCTATACGTTATGTAATAAAATCTATAAAATCAACCAATCGTAATCTTGCGTGTCGTCTCGTCCACCCGGTCGATGTGGATATGGATGGGCTGCTCCTGCTCGAGCAGGTCGGCACAGTTCTCGCTCCACTCGCAGGCAACCACCGCGCCCATGTCCAGATAGTCGTAGAACCCGGCGGCGGCAAGGTCGTTCTCGGTGTGGATGCGGTATAAATCAAAGTGGGCCAGCGGGCGCGGGCCGCGGTAGTAGTTGACGATGGCGAACGTCGGGCTGGAAACTGGGTCGGTGCAGCCCAGCCCCTCGGCCAGGCCCTGGCAGAACGCTGTCTTGCCTGCGCCCAGCCCGCCGGTGAACGCGATGAGCGCCCCGCCCGGCAGCGTTTTGGCAAACTCCCGCCCGGCGGCAACGGTCTCCTCGCGGGAATGGGTGATGATTTCCATAGGAAAACTCCTTTTAAGGGCCCACGGTATTGCATAAACCCCGCGCCCTGATTCGTACTATATTATAATACGAAAAGCGCGATTTGTAAAATTTAATTGCAAAGTTGGCATATTGCCGCAGGATGCGGTATAATATGCGGTAGAAAATATATGGTACGCAAAAATTTTGGAGAGGAGGTCAGCCTATGTTTGCCCTGTTACGCCGCTACCTGCGCCGGGTGGATGCGCTGTATCTGGCGCTGTGCGCAGCGTGTTCGGCGGTCAGCGTGGTGGTGCTGGTCTCCATCGGGCAGACACAGCTCGGCTCCAACAACAAGGCGTCGGTGCAGCTCATTGCAAGTTTGCTGGGCGTTATGCTGGCGTTCATTTTCTCCACGGTGGATTATCGTGCCCTGGCCCGCGCCTGGCCGCTGCATGCCACGGTGGCGTGGGGACTGGTGCTGCCCACCCTGTTTTTGCACAACTTCCGGGCGGGGGTCGTCACCATCGGGTACGATGCGGGCGGGACCTCCAATTACAGCTGGTATCGGGTGGGAGGCATGACCTTCCAGCCTGCCGAGCTGGCAAAGATCAGCTTTATCTTAACGCTGGCACTGCATTTAAGCCAGGTGCGGGGCCGGGTGAATCAGCCCAAAAACCTGCTGCTTTTGCTTTTGCACATCGGCGTGCCTACGGCGCTCATCCATATCCAGGGCGATGACGGTACAGCGCTTGTTTTTCTTGGCATTGGCGTATTTATGCTGTACGCGGGCGGGCTGTCCCACTGGGTCGCGGGCGGTGCGCTGGCGGCGGGCGTTGTGGGCGGCGGCGTGCTGCTAAAGCTGTGCCCCGGCATCTTAAAAGGCTACCAGTTCAAGCGCATTTTGGCGGTCATCACGCCCGATGACCCGAACCTGGCGGATATTACCTACCAGCAGAACAAGGGCGCCATGGCCATTGGCACCGGCGGGCTGACCGGTACAGGGCTGTTCACGCCGGAGCATATCTTTGTACCCAACGCATGGAACGATTTTATCTTTGCGTATCTCGCCAATGTGCTGGGCTTTGTGGGCGCGGCGGCGGTGCTGGCGCTGCTGCTGGGGGTGTGCCTGCGCACGCTGACGGCAGCGCTGCAAAGCCGGGACGCTTTAGGCCGCAATATCTGCGTTGGCATTTTTGCCGCGCTGTTTTTGCAGACGGTCATCAACCTGGGCATGAACCTGCAGGTGCTGCCCGTGATTGGTGTGACCCTGCCGTTTTTCTCGGCGGGCGGGTCGAGCGTGGTGATGATGTACCTCTGCGTCGGCCTGGTGCTGAGTGTGGGTTTGCAGGCGCGGCGCAGCCGTGTGGATGCAGTGGCAATTTTGTGAGGTCAGGCCTCTTTGCCTTTGCAGGAATCGCCCATGCACAGGCTGGGGATCAGGCAGAGCGAGGCCAGCCCAACCAGGATGAACACGGTGCGGGACAGCCAGGACAGCGAGCCGCCCAGCAGCCAGCCTACGGCGTTAAAGCCCCAGATGCCGTAGATGCCCCAGTTGATGCCGCCGATAATGGCCAGCAGCAGCAAAATCTTTTTGAATACGGACATAAAAATCCCTCCCTGTACGCCAGTATGGCGTAATGGGGAGGGATTTATTCATAGTGCGGTCAAAGGCTCCCCCGGGCAAAGGGAGCTGTCAGCCGTTAGGCTGACGGAGGGATCGTGACCTTGCGAGATAGACCGACTTACACCGCAGACGGGACAATCCTCCGGTCTGCGCTATCGCGCAGCCAGCCCCCTTTACACAAGGGGACCTCTTAGGTTGCAATATCTTTATTGTTTAGAGTTTCTTCGATCCCTTCTTTGCAAAGAAGGAACAAAACCCCCGTAAAATCAGTTCTTCAACGCCTGCATGGGGGCGGGGATGCGGCCGCCGCGGTGGATCATGACGGCAGGGCTGAACTTGCTGATGGGCATGATGGGGGCGTGGCCCAGCAGACCGCCGAAATCCAGCACGTCGCCTGCCTTGTGGCCGATAGCCGGGATGACGCGCACAGCGGTGGTCTTGCTGTTCACCATACCGATGGCGGCTTCGTCAGCGATCAGGCCGCTGATGACCTCGGCGGTGGTGTCGCCGGGGATGACCACCATGTCGATGCCCACGGAGCAAACGGCGGTCATGGCTTCCAGCTTTTCCAGCGTCAGGCTGCCGCAGTTGGCCGCGTTGATCATGCCGTCATCCTCGGACACCGGGATGAACGCACCGGACAGGCCGCCGACATGGTTGCTGGCCATCACGCCGCCCTTTTTGACGGCATCGTTCAGCAGGGCCAGGCAGGCGGTGGTGCCGCAGCAGCCGCAGCTTTCCAGACCCATTTCTTCCAAAATATTTGCAACGCTGTCACCGATGGCCGGGGTGGGGGCCAGGGACAGGTCGATAATGCCCGCCGGCACACCCAGACGCTCGCTAGCCAGGTTGGCCACCAGCTGGCCCAGACGGGTGATCTTGAACGCCGTGCGTTTGACCAGCTCGGCAACTTCGTCCATCGGGGCATCCTTGGGCAGCTTGGCCAAGGCAGCACGCACCGCACCGGGACCGGAAACGCCCACGTGGATCTCGCAATCCGGCTCGCCTGCGCCGTGGAAGGCACCCGCCATAAAGGGGTTATCCTCGGGGGCATTGCAGAAAACGACCAGCTTGGCGTCGCCCATACACATGTTGTCCTTGGTCAGCTCGGCGGTCTCGCGCACGACTTCGCCCATCAGCTTGACGGCATCCATGTTGATACCCGACTTGGTGGAGCCGATATTGACGCTGGAACATACAATATCGGTCTCGGCCAAAGCGCGGGGAATGGCCTGGATCAGGCGGCGGTCACCGGCAGAAAAGCCTTTGTGCACCAGCGCGCCGAAGCCGCCGATGAAGTTGACGCCCACGGCCTTGGCCGCGCGGTCCAGGGCTTTGGCGTACATGACCGGGTCAGCATCGGGGGCGGCGCCCAGCAGCATGGCAATGGGCGTAACGCTGATGCGCTTGTTCACGATGGGAATACCGTACTCGCTGCTGATGCTGTCCACGGTGGAGACAAGGCTGCCCGCCAGGCGGGTGATCTTGTTGTAGATCTTCTCGCAGGCTTTCTCGCCGTCCGGGTCGATGCAGTCCAGCAGGCTGATGCCCATGGTCACGGTGCGGACGTCAAGGTTTTCATCGGTCAGCATGCCGATGGTTTCCATAATGTCGTTGCGGTTCAGAATTCGCATCTCCCAATTCCTCCCCGTCAGATGGTGTGCATGGCGTCAAAGACTTCCTGACGGGTCACGGTGACCTGCATCTTCATCTCAGCGCCCAGGGCGGTAAAGCGGTCCCGCATGGCAACGTGGTCTACGTTGCAGTGGGCCATGTCCACCAGCATGATCATGCAGAACATATCCTGCATGATGGACTGGGTGATGTCCTCGATGTTGATATTCAACTCAGCGCAGACGGCGCTGACCTTGGCGACAACACCCACGGTGTCGCGGCCGATGACGGTGATAACTGCTTTCATACGATATACCCCCTCATAAAACACCGGCCCAATTGCCGGATTACCAGTATTATAACAGAATGGCGGGAAAGAGTAAAGAAAGTAGGACTTTTAGAACGAGTGGAGGCTTTATGCTCTACTACATCAAAACTCCGCGCTGTGTTCCTCTGCCCGAATATCATCCCGTTCCAGCTCGGCGAGAATTTCGTCATCGCCCTGGTGCAGCAACAGCTTTTGGCTGTACTGCTCAAAGCGCTCGCACTCGTTCTCGGCCAGATAGGGGGCAGAGTCGGGGCCAAGAGCCAGCTCGTTGACGAAAACGACCATCTCCTGCCCGGTCTCACCGAAATTATAGATCCGCTCCATAAAGTCAAAGGCAAACTCCAGCGCGTCCCCGGCGGCAGTCACGGCGTCCTCCCGGCGGCGCACCTGGGCATTGAACTCGGCCCGCACGGCGTCAAAGGCATCCTCGGCGTCCAGGGCTTCGTCCAGCTTTTTGCCCCAGGCGTCCAGCAGGGCGGCGGTGCGGATGCGGGCGGCCAGTTCCTCGGGCAGCAGGCTGGCGGCGGCTTTGGCTTCCTCCAACCGCTGGCGGTAGCTCTCGCACTGCTCCGTAAACAGGGCGGCAGGCCCGGCCTCGGGCTGCTGGTTCAGCGCCCGCTTAAAACTGCGTAATTGCTGGTAGCAGGCATCGGTCACAGCACCAATGTTCCGCGCGGCGGCAAAGCGGGTGTTCAGGCCCGCCAGCAGCAGGCTGACCAGACTGATGCGCTCGTCAAAGCCGGCCTTGACGGCACGCTCCACCACCGCATCAAAGGGCTTGCCCTGCAAAATATCCTCGACGCCGTAATCCTGATGATACTTGCGGTACAGCACCCAGTAGGCGGCGAAGTCCCGGGCAACCTCGGGATGGCGCAGGTATTGGCCGATGACTCCTTCGTCCACCGGCAGATCCAGCTTGTCAGCGGCCTGCAAAAAGGCAGAGAGGTCCTCCCACCCGCGGGCGGTGACGAACTGCACGCCGTCCACGTCGTTCTCGATTTTATAAAAATGCTGGGGCCGCAGTTCCAGATAGGCCGTCACGGCGGGGTGCAGGCGGTGGGCGCGGGCGTACTCCTGCCAGACGCTCAGCTTCGGCTCAATGTCGATGCGCCGCACGCGGTCCAGCGTGACCAGGTCGAACTCCCGCACGCTTTTGTTGTACTCCGGCGGGTTGCCGGCGGCCACGATGATCCACCCGGCGGGCACGGCCTGGTTGCCGAAGGTCTTGCACTGCAAAAACTGCAGCATCGTGGGGGCCAGCGTCTCACTGACGCAGTTGATCTCATCAATAAACAAAATGCCGTTCTGTTTGCCGGTGCGCTCCATAGCGGCGTACACGCTGGCGATGATCTCACTCATCGTGTACTCGGTCACGCTGTGGGTCTTGCCCGCGTAGCTGCGCTCCCGGATAAAAGGCAGACCGACGGCGCTCTGGCGGGTGTGGTGGGTGATGGTGTAGGCCACCAGCGCAATGCCGCACTCCTGGGCGATCTGCTCCATGATCTGGGTCTTGCCGACACCCGGCGGGCCCATCAGCAGGATGGGGCGCTGGCGTACCGGCGGGATCAGCGGCGCACCAGTGTCATCGCAGGCAAGGTAAGCCCGCACGGTTTGTTTGATTTCCTCTTTCGCACGTTGAATATCCATAGCGCATCATCCTTTCGGCGGGGCTTTGCGGTCGTGTTGCTCAATCGATTCAAATTCCTCAGGCTGCAAAATCAGGCGCATGGCCCAGGGGGGCACTTCCGGCGGCGGGGCGCCGTCCTCCAAAAACAAAAAGGCGGTCTCAAAGGGCGGCCGGTGGGCGGGGTAGATGCCCTTGCCGTCGGTAAAATACAAGACGCCCTGCAGGTCACGAAGCTCGCCCTGCTCCCGCAGTTCGGCAATGCGGGCAAACGCGGGGCGGAAGTCGGTGCCGCCGCCCCCGTGCAGCGTAAAACGGGCGGTGTAGCGGTCCAGCGCGTCCAGATCGGTCAGCCAGGTCTCGTCCTGGATGGCATTGTCCGCCTGCAGCACCAAAATGCGGCATTGGCGGAAAAAGCTGTCCTGGCTTTTTAATAAGGTGAAGGTTTCCTTTAAAAAGGCTTTCACCAGCTCTCCGGCGGTGGATTCGCTGGTGTCCAGCACAATGACAAAGTCGCGGATCTTTTTCACCTCGCGGCTTTCCAGCGGTTCGATCAGCGGCAGATTGCCGTATACCCGCAGGCCGTAGCTGTAAAAGCCCAGGTCGAATTCTTCGGGGTCGAGATGGGGTTCCTCATGCCAGACAGCGAACCTGCGCAGAAAATCCCGGTAGCTGCGGCGGCTTCGGCTGGCCTGTACTTGCGCTTGCAGGGCGCGGGCACCGGCGTTTTCGCCGGCGTGCCGGCCGGATTCCTCCATGCTCAGCTGCGTCTGGCGGCCCAGCTGCTCCCACTGTTTGCCCTGCATCTGGGCCTGCGGGCTGTCCGGGTCGGCAGGCCAGAAGCGGTGGTCGTCGCAGGTGAACTCCCGCAGCCACCTGGTCAGCGTTTCCTCGTCGCACTCCCGCAGTACGCGGTAAATAGGCCCGGCGGCCAGCAAGCCGCATTGGTTCTGCAATTGCTGGTAGGCCTGCTGCCGCAGCCAGCCCACCGGGCGGGTGGTGGCCGGGGTGTTCAGGCTGTCCAGTGTGTTTTCTACGGCGATGTCGCAGGCCAGCCCCCACAGGGTGCGGTCGCGGCTGCCCCGCAGCCACAGGTGGCGGAAGATGCAGTGCAGCACGCTGTGCAGGTAAGCCCGGGGCAGGTAGCGCCGGTTTTTGCGGTAGGTGGCCAGCACCCAGGCAGGCGGATAGCACAGGCGGGCACCGTCGGCGGCAAAGGCCGCGCCGGTGGTACCGGGGGGCAGCGGGGCAGGGGGCAGGGCACCCAGGGCGGCGTTCAGGTAGCGCTGGTCGAGATACAACTCGCCCCGCAGCTGATCCATAATGCGCCGTGCCATCGTGGATTCCCACTCGGTTTGGGTTTGGATGTGCTTAGCCATGGTGCCCTCCTTTCTGCAATACGCAACGTTATATTTGCTAATATTCTACAAATCGTCAAAATCGTATGTTTTTTTCGCGGCACGTTTGGGGCGGCCTAATAACAGCGCGGCTCCCGCGCTCCACCCCTGCCGGGCGCAAAAAGCGGCAGCGTTGGCGGTGGGCAGGCCCAGGCCAACCAGCAGTTTCACCGCCGCTTCATCCCGGGCGGTGATGGCCAACGTAAACGCCGCGTCCGGGTGGGCAGTCAAATAAAACTCGTAGTCGGCGCGGGCATCGTCGCCCAAACCGTAGGGCAGGCAAAGCCGCCCCAGCGCAAGGCGGCAGAGCTTCTCCTCACTTTCGCCCACGCAGGCCTGGGCAAAGCTGGCGTCGTAGGCGGCAAAGTCCAGGCTGCCGTCCGCCGCAAAGCATTGCCGCATGCGGTAGCCCTCGCCCTCGATGCTGTGGTTGAAAATGTGTGCGGGGGTGTTTTCGTCCAGCAGCTCAAAATATTCGGGGTAGAACAACCGCGCCCCGCCGGTGAACTCCACCGTCACGTCCGCGCTGATGGCCACCAGCAGCCGGCGCAACCCCGTTGCCTCGCCGGGACCGGCGTGCAGCTCCAGCACTTCCAGACTGCGGCAGTTGGTAAACAGGTCACTGCCAAAGCTGTCGGCCGCTTTGCCCAGCCGTACCCGGCGCAGCTTACGGCAGTTATAAAAGGCCGCGCTGTCAATGACCCGCACCGTGTCGGGCAGGGTGACTTCCTGTACAAAACTGCCGGTGACTTCATGGGTGTCAGCGCTGTCCGCAGGCCACAGGGCACCGCCGGTCACGGCCCTGTCAGCAAAACAATAGGGGCCGATCTCCACCACGGGCAGGTCATCCACGGTATCCGGCACCACCGGGCAGGGCGTATCGCCCAGCACCCGCAGCACCCGCGCACCACGCGCGCAGTTTTCCCCCCGTGCGCAGTTTTCCCAAAGTACGGCCACAAAAATCACCCCTTTACATTGCCCACATTATAGCATAAAATAGTGTGGCAAGAAATATGAAATGGAAGAAAAGACAAGAAAAACGGAGCAAAAACATGGCAAATGTCAAACAGACTGATATTCTGACCGGCAGCATCCCCAGGCAGCTGCTGGCCTTTTTCCTGCCGATCTGGTTCGGCACGCTGTTCCAGCAGCTGTACAACACCGCCGATACCCTCATCGTGGGCAACTTTGTGGGCACCCAGGCGCTGGCAGCGGTGGGCGCAACGGGGGCGTTCGTCAACCTGCTGGTAGGCCTGTTCGTTGGGCTTTGCAGCGGCGTAGGTGTCGTGGTATCGCAAAGTTTCGGCGCGCGGGATTATGACGGCGTCGACCGCCAGGTACACACGGCGCTGGTGTTCAGCGTGGTCATCGGTGCGGTTCTTACGCTGGCAGGCCTTGTGACAGCCCAGCCCATGATGCGCCTGATGGGCACGCCGGACGAAATTCTGGACGCATCCACGCTGTATCTGCGCGTCTACTTTTTGGGCATGATACCCCAGATCTTGTACAACACCGGCACCTATATTCTGCGTGCCATCGGTGATTCCAAGCGGCCGCTTTACTTCCTCATCGCCGCGTCGCTGGTCAACATCGTGCTGGACGTGGTGTTCATCGCGGTGCTGGGCTGGGGCGTGGCCGGTGCGGCCATCGCCACGGTGGTCAGCCAGGTGGCCAGCGCCCTGCTCACCCTGCGCTGCATCATCGGCTCCGAGGGCATGCCCTGGCATGTCTCGCTGGACAAAATGCGGATAGAGCCGGGCATCCTGGGGGCCATCTGCACCATCGGCATCCCGGCGGCGGCCCAAAGCGCCATGTACAACCTCAGCAACATGGTCATCCAAAGCTGCATGAACAGCTTTGGCACCGACACCATCGCCGCCTGGGGCGTCTACGGCAAAATTGATTTCGTATTCTGGATGACCATCAACTCGCTGGGCATTGCCATCACCACCTTTGTGGGGCAGAACTTCGGCGCCCGCCAGTACGACCGCGTGCGCAGCGGCGTGCGGGTGTGTATGGCCATGGCCGCCGGACTGACGCTGCTGGTCAGTGTCAGCTTCTACTTTGGGGCCGAGCCGCTTTTCCGCGTGTTTACGCAGGATAACAACGTGGTGGCGGTGGGCGTGCAGATGATGCATGTGCTGACACCGGTGTACATCACCTATATCAGCATCGAGGTGCTGTCCGGCGCACTGCGCGGCTGCGGCGACGTCCGCGTGCCGACGCTGATCACGGTGTTTTTCGTCTGCGGCCTGCGGGTGCTGTGGCTGACCACGATGGTCCCGCTCTATCACACGATCGCCACGGTCGAGTTCAGCTACCCCCTGACCTGGACGCTGGCGTCGCTGCTGTTCATCCTCTACTACCTGCGCGGCGGCTGGCTGAAACGCTGCATTGCGAAGCGGGACGCACAAACCTGATCGTAGGGGCGACCACTGGTCGCCCGCGGCCGTTTGCCGCATGAGCAACTTTCCCGGCAAGGCGCTGCCACGCCAAGTTGACGGGCGAACAGTGTTCGCCCCTACATGCTCTATCATTACAGGGAAGTAGTATTGCAGTTTCCAGGTATTACCCTATACCTGGAAACTGCAATACTACTTCCTGTGCTATTTTCTCATAGAAAATTTCATGAGCTGGATAGTGAAATAATGAAATTTTGAGAATACGGTTAGTACAAACTACCCGTTATTTCACTTCTCTTTACACCATCGTCCCATAACATAAAAAATCAACGATGGTATGACGTTGTCTCAAAATCTCAAAATTTCAATATCCCACCACCCAGGGATTTGAAATTTTGTGAGATTTTGCCTATAAACCAAACAGCCAGCCCCCAAAACCGGGGCTGGCTGTTGTGTTCAGGTGCTGCGGTTGGTTTCCAGCGTCTCGACAAAATGTACCGGGTCGATAATGGAGTTGCCATCCGTGCCGGTGGCGGCGGTGGAAAGCAAATACCGCATGATCTCATCGCCGGTCAGGGTGGGGTCCACCTGCCAGCCCAGGGCCATCACCCCGGCGCAGTAGGGGATGCCCCAGCTCAGGCCGCCTTGTCCGTAGTGGGTGTAGCCGAACTGCCCGGCGGTGTATTCCTCGGCTGTTGTGCGGTAAGAGCAGGGGAGAGCAAGTGCATTTTTTGCAAACACCGAGGAACCGTCCTCGTCAGGAAAGCCGACCCGACAGGCGGCTGGGTCATTCCGGGCGTTTGGGTCAAGGACAGCAGGATAGGGCATAAGGCGGTCCGGTTTTGTGCCTGCGCCCTCTACGGTCAAAACCAGAACACCGGCTTCTTCGGCACGGGCGGCTGCGGCGTTCCAGAGGTCGGTGTTCTGGAACATATCGGCGGAACCGGGCGCAGCCGAAACGGAAACGACCCGAATCTTCTCACCTTCGGGCAGCGCCTCGTTTTGCTCCAGCACCCAATCCAGTGCATCCGCGGCATAGCGGCTGTCTTCCAGCCAGGAAGGCCAGGCCGCATAGTAAATGTTGGCATCCGGCGCCACGCCGATGGTTTTGCCCGCCAGCAGGCTGGCTACCGCCGGACCGTGCATGGAACCGGTCTCCCCCTCGCAGCCGGTATCGTAGTAAGCGGCGATGCGGTCGGCAAATTCGGGGTGGTCGGTCAGCAGCGGCTGGTCCAGGATGGCGACGTTCACGCCCCTGCCGGTGATGCCGCGCGCCTGCAAGCTGCGCACACCCAGGCCGGGGTCTTTGCACTCCTCCAGCAATGCGGCGGCTTCGTCCTCGGCCCCGGCAAACGCAGTGCCGGTGTTGTAGGTATAGGTGTACAGGTCAGAGGCGTTGTATTCGTCGGGCTGATAGGTCTGCTTGGCATAGTCATCCAGCCAGGGCAGATAGCGCAGGTCGCTGTAAGGCTCAACGGAAACGGCAGGCTCAGAAATTTCAGGCGCGTTTTCGTCAGGCAGCGCAGTGGGCGCCGGTGCGGCAGGGGATGCGGCGGGATTCACCGCCCCGGCAGCCCCGCAGGCCGTAAGGCCCAGCGCCAGCAGCCCGGCAGACAAAAGCATGATGCGTCTCATCGGAACTTCTCCTTTTTCCGGCCTGTCAAAAAAAGCCCGGCCGCTCCGATTTTTCAGGGCAGACCGGGTCTTGCGCGAATTAAACTTTAAAGCTGTCCTTCAGCGTCACGATGCGGTTGTAGGTGCCCGCGTGCTTGCTGTCGGGGGTGAAGTAGCCGTTGCGCACGAACTGGAAACGGTCACCGGGCTTGGCGTCCTTCAGGCTTTCTTCCAGCTTGGCGTGGGGCACGGTGGTCACGCTGTCGGGGTTCAGGTAATCCTTGAAGTCAGCATCGTCGGGGATGCTGTTCATGTTGGATTCGGTGAACAGCTTGTCGTACAGGTTGACCTCGGCGTCGATGCAATGCTCGCAGCTGACCCAATGGATGGTGCCGCGCACCTTGCGGCCGTCGGCGGGGTTGCCGTTGCGGGTCTCCAGGTCGGCGTTGGCATGTACGGCCACCACGTTGCCGGCCTCGTCCTTGTCCACGCCGGTGCAGCGCACCAGGTAAGCGCCCATCAGGCGCACTTCGCTGCCCAGGGTCAGGCGCTTGAACTTCGGCGGCGGTACCTCAAAGAAGTCGCTGCGCTCGATCCACAGCTCCTTGGTAAAGGCCACGGGACGGGTGGTGGTGTCGTTGACCTCGCGGTTCGGGTTGTTGGGCAGGTCGAACATCTCGCACCGGTCGGCGGGATAGTTGTCAATGATGAGCTTGATGGGGTCCAGCACAGCCACACGGCGCTGGGCGTTCAGCTCCAGCTCGGCGCGCAGCACGGCCTCCAGCTGGCGCATGTCCACCAGGTTGTCGGCCTTGGAGATACCGGCCTCCTTAACAAAGGTGAAGATGCTGGTGGGGGTGTAGCCGCGGCGGCGCAGGCCGGACAGGGTGGGCATGCGGGGGTCGTCCCAGCCGTCCACGATGTGCTTCTCCACCAGTTCGCGCAGGTAGCGTTTGCTCATGACGGTGTTGGTCACGTTCAGGCGGGCAAACTCGCGCTGCTTCGGGAATTCCTTGCCGAACAGGTTCCGGATGACCCAATCGTACAGCGGACGGTGGTTCTCAAACTCCAGGCTGCACAGGCTGAAGGTGATGCCCTCGATGGCGTCCTGGATGGGATGGGCGAAGTCGTACATCGGGTAGATGCACCACTTGTCGCCCTGACGGTGATGCTCGACATGCTTGATGCGGTAGATGGTCGGGTCGCGCATGTTCATGTTCGGGCTGGCCAGGTCGATCTTGGCACGCAGGGTCTTTTCGCCGTCGGCAAACTCACCGGCGCGCATGCGGTGGAACAGGTCAAGGTTTTCCTCAGGTGTGCGGTCACGGTACGGGCTGGGACGGCTGGGTTTGCCGGCGTCGTTGCCGCGGTACTCCTGCATCTGCTCGCGGGTCAGGTCGTCCACATAGGCCTTGCCCTCGCGGATGAGCTGCTCGGCATATTCATAGCAGCGCTCAAAATAATCGCTGCCGTAGTAGATGCCGCCGTTGGGGTCGGCACCCAGCCAATGCAGGTCCTGCAGGATGCTCTGCACGTACTCGTCACCCTCGCGGGCGGGGTTGGTATCGTCAAAGCGCAGGTTGAACAAACCGCCGTAATGCTTGGCGATGGTGTAGTTGATGAAAATTGCCTTGGCCGAACCAATGTGCAGGTAGCCGTTCGGTTCCGGCGGGAAACGGGTATGCACCACGTCGACCTTGCCATCGGCCAGGTCGGCATCGATAATATCCGTCAAAAAGTTGGAAAATTTCTCTTCTGCCATAATTGCACCCCAAATTTCTAGTATTTACTTATTTTACACCAGTTATAGGTATTTCGCAAGTGGTGGGCGGCATTTTGCGCAGTTTCCCGGCATAAGATGGCTGGGAGAGCGTTTCGCCCGCGCTTTGCGGGAGGTCCATTTGCGGAGCGATTTGCTTAATTAAAGCAAGTTCCGCCGCTTTTATCTTGCACCGATTGCAAAATTGTGGTAAAGTTATCCTAATTAGAGGAATACCGAACATTCATAGAGGGGGACTACCATGCAGCTCAATCCGCATTATGCCGAGCTGAACGAGAGCTATCTCTTCAGCACCATCGCCCATAAAGTCGCTGATTACCAGAAAGCCCACCCGGAGGCCGATGTCATCCGCCTGGGGATCGGTGACGTCACCCTGCCGCTGGCCACTTCGGTCACCGAGGCCATGCACAAGGCCGTCGAGGAGCAGGGCCATAAGGAGACCTTCCACGGCTACATCCCCAGCGAGCAGGGCTATGCGTTCCTGCGCGAGGCCATCCAGAAGTACTACGCCAAGAGCGGTGTATCGCTGGATATGGCCGAGATCTTCATCTCTGACGGCGCCAAGAGCGACCTGGGCAACCTGCTGGACCTGTTCAGCCGGGATAACACCATCCTCGTGCCCGACCCCGTCTACCCGGTCTATGTGGACGATAATGTGATGGCTGGCCGTAAAATCCTGTACCTGCCCGCCACCGCCGGGAACAACTTCCTGCCCATGCCGGACGAAGCCCCCCACGCTGACATCGTCTACATCTGCAGCCCCAACAACCCTACCGGTGCCACCTACTCGGTGGAGCAGCTGAAAGCCTGGGTGGACTGGGCCAAGCAGAACGATGCCGTCATCCTGTTTGACGCCGCCTACGAGTGCTTCGTCACCGAGCCGGGCCTGGCCCGCAGCATCTACCAGGTCGAGGGCGCCAAGGAGGTGGCCATCGAGGTCTGCAGCTTCTCCAAGATCGCAGGCTTCACCGGCACCCGCTGCGGCTATACCGTGGTGCCCACTGCCTTGGCCGGCGGTAAGCTGAATAAGATGTGGCTGCGCCGCCAGACTACGAAATTCAACGGTGTTGCGTATGTTGTCCAGCGCGGTGCTGCCGCCGTCTTTACCGAGGAAGGCATGCGCGAGATCCAGCAGAACCTGGACTACTACCGCGCCAACGCTGCCGTCATCGCCGCCGCCCTGGACGAGGCCGGTGTGTGGTACTGCGGCGGTAAGAACAGCCCCTACATCTGGCTGCGCTGCCCCAACAATATGGGCAGCTGGGAGTTCTTTGACTGGCTGCTGGAAACGGCCAACGTGGTCGGCACCCCCGGCGAGGGCTTTGGCCCCTGCGGCAAAGGGTATTTCCGTCTGACGGCTTTCGGTGACGCGGCCCGCACCAAAGAGGCTGCTGCCCGCATCAAGGCCGCCCTGGCTGCACTTTAATTCATCGGAGGAACGTACAATGAAACCGAATGAAGAAATTATGGAATTCCTGAAGGAAAACCCCACTTTCTACCTGGCCACCGTGGATGGTTACCTGCCCCGCGTGCGCCCCATCGGCTTTGCCATGTGGTATAAGGACCACCTGTGCATTGCCCTGGGCAAGCACAAGGCCGCCTACAAGCAGCTGCTGGACAACACCAACCTGGAGATCTGCGCCGCCAACGACCGCGGCGAGTGGCTGCGCGTGCAGGGCACTGCCAACTTTGACAACACCCCCGAAGCCCAGGCCGCCGCTTTCCAGGTCATGCCCCAGCTGGCCGACCTGTACAACGAGGAGACCGGCCACAAGCTGGGCATCGTCTACCTCGACCACATCTCTGCCAAACTCTTCTCCATGTCCGGCGTGGTGAAGGATATTATGAACTACTAAGCAAACCGCAATAAACAAAGCGCCCCCGCAGACCAACCAAATCTGCGGGGGTGTTTTTGTGCAATTTTTTGACTTTTACGCATGCGACGGGTGCAGGATGGTACGCCAGTCGAGGTCGCCGTGCTCCAGGCCGTGGATGAGGACCTCGGCGGTGGCGATGTTGGTGGCCACGGGGATGTTGTGCACATCGCAGATGCGCAGCAGGTTCATCTCGTTGGGTTCACTGGGCTTGGCAGCGATGGGGTCGCGGAAGAACAGCAGCATGTCCACTTCCTCGCAGGCGATACGAGCCATGATCTGCTGGCCGCCGCCATGGCCACCGGGCAGGAACTTCTGCACGGGCAGGCCGACGTTTTCCTCCACCAGGCGGCCGGTCGTGCCGGTGGCAATCAGGTGATGCTGTGCCAATATGTGGCGATAAGCTGTGCAGAACTGCACCATCAGCTCCTTTTTGGAGTCATGTGCAACCAGAGCGATCGTCATGAGAGATCCACCATCCTTTTGCGGTAATTCGTACAAATATGCACCTTAGAAAGTAAGCGGGACCCTTTGCCCGCATAAGCGTTTTGCCAAAGCCTGCCCGGCCACAACAGCGGCATCGTGCGCAGGGGGCACAGTACCGGCGGCACCGGCCTGCTGTAAAGCGACACTTTCGGGGATGACTGCGATCAGCTGCACACCCACGGTGTCGATACATTCATCCAGATCTTCCACGCTGGCGCGCTTGCCGAAGCTGTCCCGCGTGACGCGGTTCATCACCAGGCGCACGGCGCTTTGGGGACGCCCTCCCGCCAGCAGCCGGTCGGCCACAATTTTGCCGTCCCGCAGGGCCACGGGGTCGGGGGTCAGCACCAGCAGGGCACGGTCTGCCACTGTGGCGGCCGCTGTAAACGGCGCACCCATCCCGGCGGCGGTGTCCAGCAGGATAAGATCAAAGTACGGCCGCACGGCCTGCAGCAGCCGTCCTAACGGCACCGCCGCGACCTCGCCGCCCTCATACGGGGCGCTGATGACCGAAAGCCCGGCGTACAACGGGCTGGGCACGATGGCCTTGGCCGGTTCGCACCGGCCGCAAAGGACATCCTCGATGTCGTACACCGTGCGCCCATAGACGCCTGCAATAATGTCGACGCTGCGCAGACCGGAATCCAGCTCCACCAGCAGGACCTTGCGGCCCAGCCGGGCCAGGCCTGCACCCAGCAGCACCGAAACGGTGCTTTTGCCGGTGCCGCCTTTACCGGAACAGATCATAACACATTGTGCGCTCATGGAAGCTCCCTCTGCCGCACAATACCGCGACACTATTCTGTCTACATTATAGCATACTGTCCGCGCTTCGGCAACAGATTTTTTGGTAAAAAATCACAAAATATTTTTGCGCAATATCACAAAAAAATTGTAAAAGCGGTTGCGCAAAGCGGAAACGAAGCCTGCAAAAGTCATACAATCATGCACGCTTTATTCAAACCACGCGTCCAGTACGGCGCGCATGACAGGCACGCCGTTGGCACCGCCGCCGCCATACTCCAGCACCACAGCCATGGCGATCTGCGGGTCGTCTGCCGGGGCGTAGCCGATCAACACCGAGTTGACGTAGTGGCTCCCGCCGGGCAGGGTGTCGGCCAGCTGGGGGCTGCCGGTCTTGGCCGCAACGGTAACAGGGGCCTCCCGCAGGGCGCGGGCGGTCTGGGCCATCCGCTTCATGCCATCCCGGATGGGGCCGAACACAGCTTCGCCGCCGGGGATCTCGGTAAAAGCCGGCTCGTACTGCCACACGGCTGCGCCGGTGGCAGGCTGCACGGCGCGGTCGGCAAAATGCAGGGTTGGTTTGCGGCCGTAGTTGGCCAGCGCGGCCGCGTATTGGGCCAGCTGCAGCGGTGTGACGGCGGTGTTGCCCTGCCCGATGGCCGCCATCAGGGTCAGGCCGTCCTGGTAGTTGGTGTCGGTGGACCAGGTCAGCCGCCCCTGCGCCGCCGTAATTTCCACGCCGGTGTCGTTGGCAAGGCCCAGCTGCCGGGCCATGGCGCTGAAAGTATCCACGCCCAGCCGCCGCCCGGTATCGTAAAAGAAAATGTTGCAGCTGTACTCCAGCGCGGTGCGCAGGTCCACCGGCCCGCGGTGGCCGTACTGCAAACAGCCGGGGTGGTAGTTGCTGTAATAAAAGTACTTACCTGTGCAGTTTACGGTAGCGGCAGGGTCGATGCCCGCTGTCAAAGCTGCGGCCGCCACAGCGGGCTTGAAAGCCGAACCCGGCGCATACAGCCCCTGGCAGACCCGGTCCAGCAGGGGAGCGGTGCTGTCCGCCGAAAGCGCGGCATAGTCGCTGCGATAGCGGCTCAGGTCAAAATCCGGCAGGCTGGCTGCGGCCAAAATGCCGCCGGTGCGCACATCCACCACTACGGCGGCCCCGGCCCTCACCTCCCGTCCGGCTCCGATGCCCTTGGTGGTGCGCAGGGTGTCCATCTGGTTTTGCAGGGCGGTCTGCAGGGTCTTTTGCAGGTCGGCGTCCAGCGTCAGCACCAGCGTACAGCCGGGTACAGGGGCGGATGTCTGCACGGCTTCCCGCGTTACACCGTCCAAACCGACGTTGATCTGCAGCTGGCCGTCCCGCCCGCGCAGCAGGGTGTCGTAGGCGGCTTCCAAACCGTTTTGGCCTATTGTCGCGTCCATCGCCAGCCCCTGGGCCCTGGCAGATGGCCACTGTTCGGCGGTGACCGGCCCCGTAAAACCCAGCGTGTGGGGCAAAATTGTGCCATCCGGCCAGCGGCGTACGCCCCGCGCGGCCAGCCGCACCGCGCCGCTTTGCACCAGCTCGGCGCGGTAGTAAGCGGCGGCCCCGATGCTGTCCAACCCCTGGGTCACCGGCAGCTCCCCGGCCGAAACGGCAGAACAAAAGGCGGCAAGCTGTGTTTCCACATCCTTGCCGCCTGTCAGCGCCGCTATTGTGTTTACCGTCTCCCGCAGGTTCGTGCCCGGCGGGGCGGGAACCCGCAGGTATACGTCGTAGACTGTCTCATCCTGGGCCAGCACCGTGCCGCTGCGGTCGGTGATGGCACCCCGCGCCGCATGCTGGGGCAGGGTGTAGCTGGCCGAACTGGCCTCGGCCATTTTCTGGGCGTAGTGGTCGGCCATGGCAAACTGCAGCCAGGCCAGCCGCGCCAGAAACAGCGCAAACACGGCGCAGCACAGCACCAGCAGCACCATCACCCGCCGCCGCGCCTTGCGCCGCCGGGTGCTTTGCGGTTTATCCATGGGTGAGACCTCCTTTGCCTCTATGCCGAGCGCACACGCAAACGGCCCCCTCCCAGAGGGAGGCTTTGGATGTGTCTACATCCAGTATAGGCAATCCCTGCCGAAATAGCAACATTTCAGCGGCAAAAAAGATGTTACATTTTTATAAAAAACACCTGGCTCCCCAAATCTGCCGTGTCCGTCAGCGGGGCTTCGGCGCTCAATCCGTCGGCGGCGGGGGCAGGTATCCCCGCCAGCGTGCCCAGCCACAGGCCGTCGGTGGTGGTCACGACCGTGCCTGCGGCCAACGTGGTGGGCAGGGGCAGCCCGGTCAGCCGCCAGTTCTTTTGCAGCAGCCCGGCCTGCTCCCCGGCAAAGCCGGCGGCAGCAGGGGAGAGATACCCCGCAAAGGTCAGCGTGCAGCGGTCGGCCCCGGCTTCGGTGATGCGCCCGGCGAACCGTCCCTGCTCATCGCATACGGCAGCCCCTACGGGGTACACGCCTGCCAGTTCTGCGTGGTCGTGCCAGCGGAACACCACCCGCGCGGCCTGCCAACGCCCCGCCGGGCGTTCGACACCTGCCCACTGCCGCAAGGCATCATTCTCGGCCAAGGCAGCCTGCGCCCCGGCCAGATGCTTGTGCAAAGCGGTATTCTCTGCCTGCAAACTCGCCAGCCGGGCCTCGTACCGGGGCACAAAGCGGGCCGCCAGCGCGGCATCCACCTGCTGCACCCCGGCGGGCAAAAGCACTGCCAGCCGGGGCAGCGCAGCAATAAGCAGCACAAGCCCCGCCGCCAGCACAAAAAGCGGCCAACGCCGCCTGCGGGGCTGCTCCGCAAAAATCAATCCGCTGTCCCGTGCCATCCGCACCACCTCCACCCCAGAATATGCCTTGCGGTTGCCCCGCATACTCTGCTATAATGTAAGGGCAACACCGCACAATTCCCGCCTTACGGCTTAAGCACCGCTCCGGCGGC